>ENA-ORTS01000012-ORTS01000012.1-human-gut-metagenome-genome-assembly--contig:-NODE-12-length-165927-cov-6.303005_pt1 | contig 165927 bp, 199 predicted proteins | sample MGYA00241911_ERZ509186 | MGnify/ENA primary metagenome ERZ509186 (study PRJEB26280, sample SAMEA2338852) | human gut metagenome | biome: human gut; feature: human-associated habitat; material: faeces...
ATATTAGAAAAAATAATATAAAAAATAATGTAAAAGGTATTATATGTAGCATAGAGAGGAATTATTTATGAAACAAAAAGAATTGATAGCGGTGTTAGCCTTATCAGCAATTCTGGTTGTATCAGCAGGTATCAATATCTATCAGTACAATCAAAATAAAGGTGTAGAGACTGTTGTGTTGAGTAATGCATCGCAAATAGAAGCATTTAATGATGCTCTTTCCGAGAAAGATTCTTCTTTGATAGATATAACAAATAAAGGAGATGAGTTGGAAACTGCCATTACCGAACTGCAAACTCAGATAGAGGAAATCCAAAGCTCCATGACAGAGTTGCAAGATGCTAATACCGAACTTACAGAGCAGATAGCACAATTAGAGCAGGAATGTACCAGTTTAGAGGCAAAGAAAACGAGTAGTAGCTCCTTATCAAAGAAGACAAACAATTCTTCATCCAATGGGGGTACTTCACAGCCAAGTCAGCCATCAACACCTAACCCAGCAGCAGGAGACCCTAATCCAGCCGATTTCGGTTGGGAGGACGCAGGAACAATGGGTGACGTACCTGTCACAGGCACCACAGGCACTGTAAGTGAAGGATATGGAGGAGTTTACTAAGAAGTTATGAAAAAAAAGATAGTAATAGGATTATTAAGTGCATTGGTACTTGTATCAATAGCAGGAAATATTTATCAGTTTAATAAAAGCAATGAGTTGAATAAATCTGTTTCCAGTAATACAGAAGAAATGGAAACATTAGAGAGTAGAATCAGTGAGAAAGATTCTGAATTATCAGATGCAGCAACAAAGAATGAGGAGTTGGAAAGTTCAGTTTCAGATTTACAGGCTCAGGTAGACGAGTTACAAACTTCATTATCTAAATTGGAAAGTACAAATACGGAACTTACTCAGCAGGTAGAGGATTTAACTGCAAGGAAAGCCGAACTGGAGCAGACATCTACGAAAAAGAGCTCATCATCCAGTAGTCAGTCATCATCCGGCTCAAGTACCCTATCAAATGGGGGTACTTCATCTGATACAAGTCAGCCGAGTCAGCCATCAACACCTAACCCAGCAGCAGGAGACCCAGATATAGGTGCTATTTTAGGAGGAGATGGAAACTTAACCGCAGGTGATATGCAATCTGGTGGCACTACAGGTTCCACAACTGATGGAGAGAATTGGGGTGGAGTATACTAAGAACAGGATTATAACGAGCCACATGGTTCTTATAATAAATAAAGAATAGGAGATAGTTATATGAAAAGAAAATTATTGATAGCATCTTTAGTTGTACTAACACTTGGATTTACTGGGTGTGGTGCACAAAGTAGTGAAAGCAGTAAAACGACTATAATTGATGAAGTTACGTTGTATGAAACAACTGCTGATGAAGTTCATGAAATGTGGGATAAGAAGAATTTAGTTTATCAAGATTATTATACAACAGTTTCTGATAGTTTTTTAGGGTATGATTGTTATTATGAAATTTATACTCATAATGATGATGATATTATTGATGGAGTTCGCATTAATATTTTATTTCATGATGATGAAGAAGTTAAGCAGGGAAATAATGAAATCACAAATTATTTAAAGAAAAAACTTATTGCAGGGTATGATGATGCAGTAAGATATGAATTTGAAGATGGTGAGGAAATAGAATATTTATATCCTATTGATTCAGTAGAAGTAGATGGTGAGACTAATTATATTTGTGTTGAACTAGTCAAATCGTATGCACAATCTGAAGATTATTTGCCAGAAGGATATTCTTCAAATTATTTTGAGGTATCTTATTTCCGAGTAACGAAAGATTACTTTAAGAGTTATTATGAGGGAGATACTGAATTTTCTGTGGATTCAGATGCTTCTGCTGATGCATCTACTTCAGATGCAAGTGCATCTGAATCGACAGAAGAAACTAGTGAGGTCACAGATTATAGAAGTGCATATAAAGAATTCTTAAGAAATTATACACTTGATACAGGTTATGCAGAGACACCAAGATTTTGTTTAGGATACGTTGATGAAGATGATATACCAGAGTTATTTGTTATTGAAGGAACTAGTCATGCTAATTGTGTAAAAATGTACACTTATCTCAATAACGGGGTAGTAGAGATAGGAAGTTTTGGCTCATATGGTTCTATGAGTTATGCTCCAAAGTGCAATCGTTTCTTGAGTTCTAATAGTGGTATGGGTTTGGTAACAGATTATTTTTATTACTTAGAATCTGGACAGGCATGGATATATTGTGAATTTGAAGCATATACAGATGAAAATTTTAATACAGAATATACTGTCGGTGGTATGTGGTCAGATGAAGTCGAGTATACTGCTGAGTTAGAGGCAGTAAAAACAGAACTTGGTGTTGATTTTGTGGAAGTAGATTATGATACAGCATACGAGATTAATGAAGGAAATATTGAGTCAATACAGTAGTTTACAAAAGACCTTTGATTATAAATCAGAGGTCTTATTTTTATGCTTATGTTTATTAGTTATTTTGATGGTAGTTCTTTCCATTGACAAAAGCAAACAAATGTTCTACTATTTTCTTGAGGTGATATAATATGCGTTGTAGTCTGCAGAAAAATATAAATACCTGTCCTTATTATAAGCCAGATGAAGAATTGTGTACCAATGAGAGCAGTGGTTGTTCTTATAGATACTCAGATGATAAAGAGATACTGCCAAAAAATTATAAATATGTGAGAGAACCACGATGGTATGAAAAGTATCTAAAGTAATGAGGTATCAACTCTTGTAGGATTGAGTTAGAAATAGCTGAGTCCTATTTTTAATTTGAGAAAGAGAAAGTTTTCAGTTATATTTTGAGATGAATTATATTGTATATATTTGAAGGAAAGGTGGAATTTCTATGAATGGTTTTCAGTCAGCACAAGTTCAAGATGTACAAATAGTTCAGATTGAGCGTCAATTTATGATGAGTCATTTTCTTTGTAAAACATCGTATAATGGTGCTCATACAAGAGGAGGTATGCTTACAATTTCTCAGGCAGAGTCATCTCAGTCATTTCCGACAATTCCTCAACATAACATCCAGATTCCAGAGTATACTCATTATTTTGAGATTAAGAGACTTGCTGAGAAAGAGATAAAGAATATGCTTAAGATAGCTAATCAAAAAGTACCTAATTCTTTATCAGCGAAGAAGGAGACTCTGCTATACAGAGTGCAGTGTTGTGGACAGTCAAGTTCTGTCATTATCGTCGAACAAAAGGGTGAGAAGCATACAATGTATAGAGATCAATCTCACAGTAAGCAAGAAGCAATAGCTTTTGATGCATATAAGTCTATCGAGCAGCAGGTAATAGCTTTATGCAGGCAGTGGTATCTTCAGAAAAGTATCCAGAATGATAGTAAGAATCAGAGTAATAATCAGATGTCAACTTCTTATGGAGTACAATCAAAGAAGAAGCCAAATCAGTATGACGGTTTGCCAAGATTAGAGCAATTAACTCAGAAAGTCATCGCAAGCAACAATAATTGGAGTGATTACAGAAAGAACCCAAGTCAAGCAGTTAGTTTAGTAAAAAGTGAGTTCTTAAAACATATTGATGATGCAACTTTTATTAGGATAATAAATGATATACTGCATGAGGATACACTAAGAAGATATCAGAAGAAGTAAGTCAAAAGACTCAATCAGAAATGGTTGAGTCTTTCTTTTTATATAAGTTTGCCAGACAGAGTCAGTCACTGTCATTCAAATGTGTGCAGATAGAGTATCTTCATTTTGAGGTAAATGTGTTGTATCGTAGAGTTTTCATCCAAATGGGGTACTTTCTTTTTCTCGCCAACCTATGTGTTTACCAGTCAATACAGACCATTTCAGACCAATACAGGCAAATTCAGCCAGTCACATCCAATATTTATATAATAGAAATCCCATACCCGCCAGTACCGACCAAGAATATTGTGACAGATTTGAACTGGCGAATACTGAAAGATAATAGTCAATAATGTGTGATTTGGCTGATTTATTCAGCTATGTGCAGCATATCAAGTATCGTCAGTTCAGGCGAATAGACTCCCATATAATAAATATTTCAGACAGGTAGTAGATAAAATTTTTAGATGAAAAGATATCTGACATATAAATAAAGCAGTGACAATAATTCACTTCTCTGACAGAGTTTCTTCCTTATTATATATGTTTTCCTGATTCACCTGTTTTTATTTTTCTAAACAAGTTTGTAAAATTCTGTTGACATTTTTCGTAGCCAGTGCTATAATACACTTATCCCGAAAGGGATAGAAATCACAGGAGGCACATATGAACGACATTACTTTTATTGGAGTCAATCTTACTCAAGAACTCCAGAAACAACTTGATTCTCACAAATCAGCCATTCTATCTACTGCACCTCCAGATGCAGTAAAAGGCTACAATCTAGGTGTACAAAACACTCTTCTACTCTTAGACTCACTTCTCTCATCTTTCGAACCCAACGAATTCCTGATCAATACTACAGATTCCCACTTAACTGAGTATGACTATGATGAGCTTGAAGCTTTAACCTGTAAACAAGTTTATAAATCATAAGGAGTATTTTATATGAAGACTTTTACTAATACACACACATTACTATACCACACTAATGATTCAATTTCAATCCCTCTCAGATACTCTATCATTGAAGGCACCACATGGTTCATCGGTAAAGATGTTGCAGCTATCTGTGGTTACAAAGACACCTGGCGAGCTATAAAATACCATGTTTCACCTGAAAATACCGATCATACTATTTTTAATTCCCGTAAGCTTATTATCATCAATTACGCAGGTTTCAAAGAAATAGACCCTACCGAAGAACATCTAAACTGGTTTATAAATCATCTCTCAGAAGCAGATTCGCCCACAGAAGCCCCAACAGTGTTCAATCATCCACAATTCGGTGAGCTGAGAACTGTTGAAATAGACGGAGTCGTGTGGTTCGTAGGCAAAGATGTAGCGGAAGCGCTAGGATATAGCAATACAAAAGATGCTATAACAGCACATGTGGCATCAGAAGACAAGAAACTGATTCAAAGGTCGGAAATCACGACCTTAGAAATTCCGAATAGAGGAATGACCATTATCAACGAATCCGGTCTCTACTCTCTGATCCTCAGCAGCAAGCTTCCATCAGCAAAAGAGTTCAAGCACTGGGTTACCTCAGAAGTACTCCCTTCTATCCGTAAGACAGGGGGCTACGTTAACCCATCACAGTCCGACCTTTTCCTAGACACTTATCTTCCATTTGCGGATCAGAACACTCGACTTCTTTTTAAAACTACTCTTGATACTATCCAGCAACAGAACAATACAATTCAGCAGCAGAATCACACTATTTCACATCAGGAAGACATCATTCGTAATCTTACATCAGACATTCCATTAGCAGATAAACGTCAGATCCTCAATAGAATTGTACGTTTCGGAGGAAGTCCTCATACACGTTGGCCATTCCTCTACAGAGAATTCGACAACAAGTTTCATATGAATACTAAAGTACAGCTTGAACATTACAATGAGACACATAAGCCTAAGCTACAGAACCGTTTAGATTACATAGAGCACATTGGTATGTTCAATGATCTAGCTGAAATAGCATGTGTAATCTTCGGTCCAGACATCGAAAAGCTGTCTGCTCAGTATTATGAAATATGCAAGTAAATTTTGATTCTACAGTGAGAGGCTTACAACTTTACAGTGAGCCTCTTACAAAAGAAATTTGATCCATATACTCAAATAAAACCATTATATAGGGGGTAAGAAAGTTGATTGACACCACAAAAATTTTACCAGGCCAAGAATTTAAAAATATGCAGGAACTGTCAGTAGCTCTTACTGGTCAGAAGATGCCTGCCGGAAACAGATATGTTGTCAGAGTCAATGAAATGAAGAAGTATCTTTCATGGGATAAGATTCCTGGAAGCAACAGAATTATTATTACTGATGTTCATGCTAAACAAGAAAATAAATATATTCCAAAAGGTAGATATAATTCACAGATTCTGTCAAATATGAAATATTTAGAATTAAATAAAAAATATACTATCTATGATTTATACGAATTGCTCGGTATGACAAGTGAACGTTTTACTAAACCTAAGTATTTTTTAGATAGCGTGAACAATACAAAGTTGTCTTTGTCTACTTATAGGTACTTCTATAAAAAGTTAAATGCTACTCTCACACAAATGTTATATATTAACTTAAATATATTCGCTGAAAAAGGATGCATCTCTTACTATAGAGATTATTCATATGAGTTTGAAAAAGGTTATAAACCTGTAGATATACCAAAAGGTTATATGGAAAGTGTTAAACAAGAAGCTTTGGCACAATTTTCTTATGATAATGAATGGTCTGTAATTCATAGCTCCAAGAGTCAGGAATACAAGGATTATATTTTAAAGAAATTGTCGCCTTATCATGTTAAACATTTCAATAGATGTTTTGTTTTTACTGATATAAAAGAATTCATTCAATTGCCTGAGGCCAATAAAACAGCAATGAATAAGTTAATTTTGGAAAAGTTAACCAATTATAGCCATCATTTTGAACCATGTAATCAGAAAAAAATTCAATCCATTATTTTTTCCACTGTTCCCCTTCAATAGAGCGAAAGGCGAAGCCTGAGGTCTGAACACATGAAAGTTTTTTCAGCGCTACTTTCTACACTCGGCGGTTAAGCGCCTCGCCTAAAGCAGCTGCTTCTGAAAAAATTTTGCGTTCAGACGTTGATTGTTTTTGTTGGTGAAAAGTTTTCCATCGAACATAATATAATTAATATGTTTTTATTTAATTACTATATCTCAAGTAGAAAAAATGGTTTTCTTGAAAAAGGATTGAGCGAAGCGAAGAACTTTTGAAACCGTTATCTACGTTAAAAAAGAAAGGAATGATTACAATAGCAAAGCAGAAAAAATGTAAAAGATACTTATTCAAGCTCCACAGTGAACGTCTTCGTAGATCACGCTGGAAGCTAGAATATCCATTAGAGGAAGCTCTAAACACAGAAAACATTATTTCTCTGTCTGATAGCCAAATTCTCAGATTCATTGATGAACTCAACGGAGACACCAGTGAAGCCAGAGAAGAAGAAGCTTCTTATATAAAGAAAGAAATCAAGCGTCTCAAAAAATCTGATTCTTCTAAGAAAGATACTCTCATAGCAAATCTCTATAAAAGATTCTATAATCTTCAATTTGTTCCAGATTACATGTGTCTGATCATTGATAAAATGTCTGATTATAACAGAGCCAATAAAGGCTTTTCTATCAATGGAATTAAATATCACAGACTCCTAGGCACCAACGGGGGCATAAAGAATTCTACTATTGTTTATGTCTCTGAAAGGCTATATCCCCAGCTCTATGAGCGTCTCTGTTGCGGCAGGAACCTAGAACAAAAATTTGTGCCAGCTAAACTTGAAGCGTACCAGGCACTGATCTGTTCCGGTAGTATTCCAGTAAGTATGCCGAAAGGGATCATAGTCGTTCCTGACTGCATTACTCATTTCACAGAAGACATTATTCGTGTAGATGACTCTCAGTCTGATGAACCAATAGTAGAGTTCCTCAAGAATCAAGAAATAGAGCTTACGGAATCAGACGGTTACGGAATCATGCTTCCATCACTCTCTTACCGTTGGGCAAGAGAACTTGACGAAGAAGAAGATTTTTTATCTGGCTGTAATCTCAGAGGACTTCCATGGACAAAGGGCATGGTTTTCACAATGGATTACTTAGCTTTTGGGGAATCTATAGCGAAAAACTTCTATATAAAAGATGCCTGGGGAGATATGAGAGATATCAGAGAGTCTGAACTGATTATTACTACTTCTATGCTTAAATTATGGGATTCCTACTCTTCTTTCGAAGATTACTGGTCCAATGTAGAAAAATATCATTATCAAATATCTATAGCCAAGACTGCTCCTGCAAGACTTGATGAGTACAGAAGCACAAATTACCAGTTCCTGCAGAATTACCACCTTACACCGGAAGAAGTAATTGAATTGGTCCGTCCTACAGTAGAAGAAATTCAAGAAATCCTTGGATTAGATTACAGGAAGTCACTCCTATTTCTGAGAGGAACAAATCTTACAGAAGATTCCTATATTGATGAAGAGCCATATATCAACGCTCTCATGATTGAGCCACAGATGATTCATGATCCTTACATCAGAGACAGAATCTACAATATGATAAAGAAAAAAATCAGACAGGCCAAGATTGGTGTACTCAAAGTAAGGGGTAACTTTGCCATCATTGGAGGGGATCCGTATAGCTTGATGCAGAGTATCTTTGGTTTACCGGTCACAGGATTACTCCACGCTGGGGAATGCTGGCATAAACATTGGCTTGATCGAGGAGTCAGCGAGGTCTGCTGCTTCAGAGCACCTATGACAAGCAAATACAATGTGCGTAAGCTTAAGATAGTAGGGACTCCTGATATGACTTATTGGTATAGATATATAAACACATGTATGTTGTTAAACTCATGGGATAGTACTAAAGAAGCTCTCAATGGAGCTGATTGTGATAAAACTCTGTCACCTTATACAGCGATGTATATGTAAAACTCGGTGAACTTACAAATGTAAGGTGTCCGGAAGTACCGGGCTAACAGTGGAACTCTTATTGGAAAAATAGATTATTAAAAAGAAGGTGAGAACAATAGAAGAAAGAATTTTAAATGTAAAAGGTATTGATTACATAGTTCGTAAAGATGGAAAAATATTTAGTACTCATAATCGTGGTAGAGCGAAATATCATCAGGAAATAAAACAACGCATGAATTCAGATGGGTACATGTGTATTACTGTCGGTAAAACAGGAAACAGAACAGTTGCCAGTGTTCATAGATTAGTAGCAAAAGCATTTATCCCTAATCCTTTAAATTTACCGGAAGTAAATCATAAAGATTACAATCGCGCAAACAACAGTGCAGATAACTTAGAATGGTGTTCACATAAAGAAAATATTGACTATACTCTCGCTGCTGGCAGACATGCTTCGCAGACGTTAGATTATAGTGGCAAGAAAAATCCCAACTACGGAAACACCACGCTCAGTCAGAAGTACAAAGCTGATCCTGCATATTCAAAAGAAAAACAATCTCGTCCCGGAGGACAGAATGGAAGAGCTATTCCAGTATGTTTGTTAGATAAAGACAAAAATGTAATAGCAACTTTTCCATACATGCAGTTATGCGCAGAATATGTGTTGAAACAACTGCACTCTTCTTCATCTCCGGCAGGTCTAGCAGGAAGAATCCCATATTATATAGAAACAGGTAACATATATAAACACACATACTATTTTTCCAAAGACAATACTGTGCTAAGTCTCAATAATGAGAAAAGTTCAACGACTATCGAAAGCATAGCTTAAGAGAAATACTTAAGTAAAGAAGCAAGTAGAGTACCTTGTGAGTGGAATCCTCGCAGGGGAAGTGCCGAGCATCTGTATCTTGGTGATAGAGCTACAGATGAAGATATAGTCTAGTCCTTATGGAAACATAAGGTGTTAAGTCGGGAGACTTAATGTTTACTACTAACAATACTATCTTATTAAAACATACAGAAAACTTACCTCCGATCTATTGTATTCAGCGCAAAGGAAACAAGGTAGTTCCGACTGAGACAGATATGATACAAGCTAATAAAGGTTCTTTCGGTGATGCGATTGGTCCTATTACTAATGTTATCACTTCACAGATATGCTTACAGGCAAGGTTCCCGAAAGACAGTGAGGAATATAAAGTCTTAGACTACAGGATATTGTGTGGGCAGCTGTTCCAACAGAACTCTATTGATAAAGCTAAAGGAATCATCGCTAAACCTATGCCAAAACATTGGTATGACAATAGCTACAACCGTATAGAAGAAACAGATACACCAGAAGAAATATCTAAGAAGGAATTCAATCAGAGAATTTGTGCAGATAAGAAGCCGTACTTCTTCATCTACAACTACCCTACTCTTATGAAAGAATACAAAGACTACATCAAAACATCAGATGCCGTGAGCAGGTCCAGATTTAATATTCCGCTGGAAGAGCTGCTGTCATCACAAGAGTTGACTGAAGAACAGGCAGAGTTTCTTAAATTCTATAAAGAATTCTATCCAGTCAATGCAGAAACCTGTGTAGTCAATGAACTCTGTTGGGAAATTGAGAAAACACTGGCTGATGTAAAAGAAAGTAAGGTACCGTTTGACAGTTCTATTCTGAAGTCAGATGCCACCTACACAAATAAGGATAAGGCTTTTATAAAACGTATCTATGATAAATATAACAAAACTTATGCAAACAGAATGAGCCGCCATAGCTCTGTGTATGAAGATACTTCTTTAACTCCTATTGGAATGACTTTTGAATCAGAGTGTGCAGAATATGTTCCAGACGCAGAAAAGCTTTGTAACATTCTGGTTGATTTGGGATATAACACAAAAAAGGGTAAAACTTTCGTCTGGGAGATGTCCGGAGATACTATTATTGATAACCTTCTTTCTCGAACAGATGGTTATGCGCAGTTTCCTGTAAAGGATCCAGACGGTGATATAGAGTTTTGCGGCGAACACTTCTCAATGAAAAAAGTAAAAATGAAAGGCGAAGAATAATGGATTTAATACTCAACGAAAAACAATATATAGAAAAAATGTTAGAACTCGGTGATTGTAGCCCTAAAGATTTAGGAGCAAACATAGCTCTTCTAACTAGATATATGTATCAGGAAAAGTATACTCAGAAAGAAATTTATAATGGTATAGAAGAATTTGCTTCCAAAGTAGATTCTGATTTTGATATCAATAACTGGTACTCATTTATAGACAAATGTATTGGTAAAGCTAAGAAGAGAGATCTGTTGAGCATTGATTATATACCTATTACGCAGAAAGAGTTAGATACTATCAAGGAAATCAAGAATCCTGCCAGGGAAAGACTTGCATTCACTCTTTTAGTCATTGCCAAGTTTAACAATCTAAAATCAGAAACCAATAATAACTGGATCAATTATTCTATGGACGTATATTTCAACCTTGCCAGAGTAACTTGTAAAGTAGATGATCGCCCGTACATGATTTATGACTTAAAGGAATTGGGGTTAGTTGAAGTGAGTAAAAAGATAACTCGCTTCAATATAAGAATCACATTTGTTGATAATGAGTCTGATCCGGTGCTTAAAATTACAGATATGCGTGAGTTGGGCTATCAGTATCAGAACTTAGGTCCGAAGTCTAAGATAAAACTGTGTAAACGCTGCGGAAAGCCGTATAAAGTGAAATATTCTAAAGGCGGTTCGCCTTATTGCACCGATTGCCAGAATAAAAGTGCCAAGGATGAAACAAAACTTATTACGTGTGATTGTTGCGGTAAAGAATTTATTGCAGTATCCAAAAATAATCGTTCTGTACTTTGTTCCGAATGTCAACAAAAAAATGATCGAAAAAATCATAGGAAGCGTCAGGCCCGCTATATGGCGCAAAAATGACGCTATCAAATTAAACCAATGTCTCCGCAAATGCGCTCTACAGGCGTGTTTGCGAGATTTCGTTGATTGAGTATATATGAAAGGGAAGGTATAAGGATGAAAAACAATAATAGACTTTATTTTGCCAGACAGAAATTTTTAGGAAAATGTCCTGTCTGTGGGAAAACATTGAAAAAAGTAGATGGAGTAAATATCCTCCGCTGTGACAACGCAGCCTGTACCGGAGTGACTGTGAGAAGAAATGGGGAGTCTTCTCAGGAACCTTACTACAGGATGCTGAATGACAGGGGTATGGAAATCTACGAACATCTATTTAATAAAAAATAAATTATAGAAAGAGTTGATTATTATTAAACCGATTTCTAAGAAAGAAATTGAAAAACTAATGGACAAAGGTATCATTAGAAACACGCACAAAGGTTACATTAATAAAAAAGGATATCATGTAGGATATTATAAGACCTCAGGCAATAACAGATATATTGAGGACTACTATGCTGATAAAGCAAAATCACTGTAAAGGAGTGCCTAACTATTACTAAATTTTATGATACCAATGCTCTCCTGAATCTCCAGGAGGCAGCATTCAAAGAAAGATTTTTTATCTCTGATGAAACTCTTAGAGAAATCGAAAATATCAAAACATCCTCTCGGAAAGATGAGGATATCAAATACAAAGCTAGACATATAGCTCGTCTTTTAGATCAGAATCATGATCAGTATTCCGTAATAAATTATAATTTTGAAATGGAAAAACAGCTGTTAAATTTCGAATTGGATCCAGTCAGACCAGACAACAGGATTGTTTTTAGTGCTTATACTCTATCTAAAGCTCAAGATATTGAATTCATTTCAGATGATTTGTGCTGCAAAAATATTGCAAGAAAAGTCTTTAACCTGCCAGTGTATGGAATCGTAGAGCCTACTAATGAGATATATAAAGGATATAAAGTAATTAAAGGTGATACTAATGCTATCAATCAGGCTATGGCTGAACTAGATTATTCAACTTGGCATATCAATGAATATCTCATTATTGAAAATACCGATGACGGCACCACTAAAGAAATGCGCTATGACGGTCAGGGGTTTGTGGCACTGAAACTGCCATCTTCCAAATTTATTAAAGCAAAAAACTCCTTACAACGTTGTGCATTAGATATCTTGAATAACCCAGATATTACTATTGCTGCTATTCTCGGTGGTTACGGCAGCGGAAAAACTTATCTTTCTATGCAAATGGCACTATACAATGTAAAGGAGAAAGGCAGAAATAGTAAAATCTTAGGTGTACGAGAAGTTTCTGGTGAAGGTAAAGAGATCGGATTCCTTCCAGGCGACATGGAAGATAAAGTTGGGAGATTCTTTGAACCACTCTCTCAGTCTCTTAATGGCGGAGAGTTTGAATTACAGAGTCTGAAAGTATCTGGTGTGCTAGATACTAATGTACCGTTCTTTATGAAAGGTACTACTTATAATGACACTGTTATTCTCTGTGATGAAGCAGAAGATTTATCAGAAAGTCAAATTAAACTTATTGGTACACGACTCGGAGAGAACAGTAAAATTTATCTTGCAGGTGATTATAAACAATCCCTGTTAAGTAAAACGATTAATAATCCTCTCATTAAAATGTGCAATGAGTTTAAAGGAAATGAAAAATTTGGATGTATCTATCTTGGAGAAGATGTGCGATCAGAAACCAGTAAACTCTTCGCTGATCTTTTCGAAAAGGATCACTTCTAAAAATATAAGGATTACAAGGAGAAACATATGGAAGAATTATTTGATTTTCCAATTATGAAAAGTGGAGTAGATGAATTAGTTGCTGATATCATCAAAAGCAACTATGACAATCGTAGATTAATCATTAACGATGAAATCAATAACAATCTATTAGAGTCCATCTGTTTATATATTTTGAAATATAATCAGGAAGATAAAGCTGTTCCTGAAGATAAAAGAAAGCCTATTTGGATTATTTTAAATTCAGTAGGTGGAGTCGTAAACTTCGGAATGGGACTCATTGATTGTATTAAACATAGTATCACACCTGTTTATTGCTTAATAATTGGAATGGCTGCAAGCATGGCAAGTTATATTCCAATGGTCTGTGATAAATCATATATCTTTCCTAATAGTACAATTTGTATTCATGACGGACAAACCGGTATTATGCAGACTTCCAGAAAAGCAAATGACATCATGAATTTTTATAATAAATGTGATGAACGATTAGCTGAACTTGTATATGCCAATACCTCTATTACCAAAGATTTTTTAGACGGTATTGCTGATCGAGAATATTATATGTTCCCAGAAGAAGCTAAAGAATTGGGAATTGTTGATACTATTGTTGGCGTTGACTGCCCTATTGATGAAATATTATGAAATATTCCAAAAAGGAATTGATTGCTAAGGTTTCAGAAAAAACAGGCTATCAAGAAGAAAATATAGCTGAAATATATGAAGCTTTAGAAGAAACTGTGTATGATTTACTCCTGTCAGCAAATGAACATAAGGATGTAGAAATTCGACTGTTCACAGGATTTGGTATGTTTAGTAAATTAGTACCAAGTCATGAGAAAAAGATGCCTGACGGAGAAATTAAAACAATAGAACCTACTTTAAAATTCTCTGCACGTTACAGTGCTCGCTGGAGGAAAGATAATATTAAAGAGTACAGAGAAGCTTTAAAATTGTGGGAAAGAGTGAAAGGAAGAAAAGGATGAATGGAGTAGAAATTAAAACAACAACTACTACCCAGATGAAAATCAAGAAGGCTACAATTGATGAACAGGGAGCTGTTTACGTAGATGGCGAGGTAGTTGATCTTATCAATGCACTAAAGAATACATTTGAAGGCTGTATTTTTGATTTAGCTGTCACAGAAAAAACAGAGGTCCCTGTAGAGGACTGATGTTGAGTGTCCTGTGGTATATATTGCATTGAGAATAAAATAAATCACAAAAAGTATGTTGGTCAATCTATTGATATTAAATCACGATGGACTCAGCATAGACATACAAGTTCTTTAGTAAGAGATACATTTCTTTATAGAGCAATGGATAAATACGGTGTTGAGAACTTTGATTTTTATATACTTGAAGAATGCCAACCTGACGAGTTAGATATTAAAGAAATTTATTGGATAGCTACATTAGATACATATAATTATGGGTATAATATGACTCTTGGTGGATCAGGCTTGGCAGGTTACAAAGCTTATAATAGAAATTGTATTCCTAAAAATTTTGGAATGCTTTCTAATGGTGTAGACGAAACTGTACCTATTATAAAGTTAGATACTAACTATGAAGTGTTAGAGTATTATGTAAGCGTACAGGACTGTGCCAGAGCTAATGGCATAGCTTCCACAAACATTTCTAAAACTGCATCAGGAAAAAACAATACATGTCATGGATATATTTTTATGTATTTCAATGACATTAAGGATATGACCACTGATGAAATTATTTCTTATAGATTACATCAAAGAAAGAATTATAAAGATTCTACCCTAAAATCTATAGATCGAATCTCCTCTTCTGGAGAAATTATCAATAATTATGAAAGTATTAGTCAAGCAGCTAAAGAATTAAATTTAGATCCATCTTCTATAAGCAAGGTGTGTAAAGGAAAACTAAAACAAACTCACGGCTATAAATTTAGATATGCCGTAGTAAATAATAAAGAATAAAAGGAGAAATAATTATTATGACAAAAGCAGAAGTTATTACAAAAGTAGCAGAAACAACAGGAATCACAAAGAAAGATACTGGAGCAATGGTTGACGCATTTCTTCAGGTTATCACTAATGAACTGGCAAGCGGAGGAAAAGTAGCATTCACAGGATTCGGTTCTTTCTCAGTTGTTGAAAGAGCTGCTAGAGAGTGTCGTAATCCACAGACGGGAGAAACTATGATGACAGAAGCTCATCTTGCACCTAAATTCAAAGCCGGAAAAGCATTAAAAGATGCAGTGAAATAAATATTAAATTGCTGACCTGGTGAATTCCAGGTTGGCGATTTGTCCGGTTAGTCTAGCGGTTAAGACACTGCGCTTTCAATGCAGTAACATGGGTTCAATTCCCGTACCGGATGTTTGTATATTTGAGAGTTGTGGGTAATCTCAAATGTCATTTTCCGTATAGTTGTTTCTTTGGGGAGAACTGGAACTCCCCCTCCTATTCTGCAAAGTAAATTCACAAGGTGTGGAACCGACCTGCTAAGTCGTGTGATCCGACAGGATTGAGTTTCGATTACTCTGCTTTGCGTTACAAGATATGTAGATTACAGCCCACCTCCTGTGGGAATTCGTAGGTGAAAATCCTACCATGTAACTCTTGGTTATGTGATTGTAGCATATCATGAATATAAAGATAACCGGATTGATTCCGGTTGAAAGGCAGGACTACTCTCCTGCCTTTTACTTATAATTAGGAAATGGCTGCGGGGCGGCCTAACAATCTGGAAAGACAGATTAATGTTGCGTGTCCGGTAGGTCGAGGGTGCAGTCTTGAAAACTGTCTGGGGGTAAAAGCCTCTGGGGTTCGAATCCCTAACGCAACGTCCGGGAGAACGGTAGAGATGGAGATCTACGGCGGTCTGTAAAACCGTTGCAATTGCTTTGAGTGTTCGAATCACTCTTCTCCCATGAGGTTGACAAATTAAATCAAAATTCCATAAAACAAGTAGATAAGTTTTACTATGAGATGTGTATACGCATGGATTAAGTTTATTAGAAGGTTTTGTCTCTGATTGCAACAGATAATGAGCCTTTTGAGTCTACAAATACCGCAGGTTACGTAGGATCGGTTCCTCGGAGCTTTCATAGGGCTTGTAGATGGGTTCAACTCACATACCTGCTATTACTAAGATACTTCGGTATCTTTTTTTAATTGGATAAAAAGGAGGTGCTCTAGTGGCACAAGAAGTTGAAAAAAAGCCTGTACCAAGAGCAAAACCTAAAGCACCTGCTCAAAAAGTTATTGATCGTGCTATTGATGAAGCTCTCTATGAAGTAGGGCGTACTAAATTTACATGTAATATGTGTGGAAAGCTGAAAGATGCTTCCGACTTTTATAAAAGTACAGATCCTCTATGTACTACTGGTGTGACAAGAATATGTAAAATGTGTGCAGCAAAGTTGGCATATTCTGAAGATTTAAAAGGCAATAAGAAAGCCCCTGATGAACAGAGTGTCCAGTTAGCGCTCAGATATTTAGATAAACCTTTCTTTCAAAAGCTTTATGATGAATCTATTCTTGAAGCTGCTAACACTATGTCTGGTCGGCCCAAAAATAATACCTGGACTAGTTATATAAAAAATATATCTATGCCACAATATAATACATTAACTTGGAAAGATGGTGATTGTGGCAATAGCTCTACTCTTCTACCGTCTATTGGGTCTGTAGATAACTCTGATGAAGTAAAAAAAATGTATAAAACCAATAAAAGAACTGTTATTTCAGCTCTTGGTTATGATCCATTCGAATCTGCTGCTGATGCAGATAAACCATTAATGTATGGAAAATTAGTAGGTTTCCTCGATGAAAGTACGCAAGACGATGAATTGAAGTTAGGTGCCTGTGTAGAGATTGTACATAGTCTTAACCAATCTGAAAAAATCAATACTGTAATTAATGCTCTGCAGAAAACTCCAGAATCTATTATAAAAAATTCTGCTACTATCAAAGCTCTTGAAGCCACTAAAAAAGACATTATGAAAACTACTCTTGATTTGGCTCGTGATAATGGAATTAGTATTAAGCATAGCAATCATAATACTAAAGGTGCCAATACCTGGACCGGGAAAGTAAAAGAGCTTAAGGAAATGAAGCTTCGTGAACAGGAAGTAAATGCTTTTGATATAGGAACTTCTCAAGGTATGCTTCAGGTTGCGGAAGCCAGTACTGCTGCAATCATGAAACAGTTAGCTTTAGATGAAAATGACTATACTGAAATGATATCTACCCAACGTCAGAAGGTGTTGGAATTAGAAAATAAATGTGATGCTGCGGTTGAAGAAGCACGTATTCTTCGTAGAGAGAACGATGATCTAAAAAATTTCCTCAGAGATAAGAAATTGATTGATGAAAATGATGAGGTGATTGTGGAATGAAACAGACTGATTCTGGTATATGGGTTCCAGATACACCTACTATTTTTGTTAAACCTACAGAAGAAATCATTTCTCAACGAAAAATGGAAGGAATGCAGAAACTTTCTGAAATTAAACAATGGGGATTAAGAAATCCAACCAAATTTATGGAAAGATTCATAGGCGTTGACCTTCTTGATGTGCAGACCTATACATTTATGAATTCTTGGGATAAGATGTATGCTCTATGGTTATGTACCAGAAATTATGGAAAATCGACATTGCTTGCATTATATTACATGACAAGAGGTATGCTTCTTAATAATTGTAGATGTTATATATGCGCTGGCACCAGTGACCAGTCCATAGAAACTTTTGAAAAGATTGTATCTATCGCTAAAAATGAAATTGAGTCATTTACTGGATTAACTGATGTATTTAGGAATGAAGTTGTCATTAATATGACCAATAATGATGGTTTTATAAGAAATCCTGCAGGTTTTACTTATAGATTGTATAATGGTAGCTTCGTTAAAACACTTAACAGTAACGTCAACGCGAAAAGAGGAAAACGTGCGGAAGCAGTTTGTTTTGATGAATCTGGTTTCCTGGACGAAGAAGTATTTCAGGTTATTGAACCATATACAGCTCAGGATAAGAACTTTAAAATGGGTGGAAGTGTAAATGTAACTACTCTTCCTAAAGAATTACCTAACCAATTACTCTACACTTCAAGCGCCAGCACTACTGATTCTTACTTTTATAAAAAGTATAAAGAATACAGTAAAGCTATGATCTGGGGTTCCAAAGACCATTTTGTAGCAGATATCAACTGTGAAATTATGTTTAATGCTACATATAGAGGTAAGATTTATCCAGCATCTCTGTTAACCAAAGAAAAGGTTGACAATGCAATGCGTGAAAATAAAGAAAAAGCTCTTCGTGAGTATTACAATATATTCACTTCTGATGGCGGTGCAGATGCCATCTTCAAACGTTCTATGATAGTAAAAAATTCTACTATCCGTCCCCCAATTATGTTTAATGATACAAAAGACAGACTTTTTGCCTTAGCATATGATCCAGCTAGATCTATGGATAACTCTTTTGTCCTTGTTGGAGAATATTATAAAGATTCTTCAGACAATTGGAGAATGCGTATTGCTAATGGTATTAATTTTATGGATCTTAGTAAAAAGAATAAAACTCCTATGCGTACGCCTGAACAGGTCAAGAAATTGAAACAACTGATCCTTGACTATAACGGTGATGGAGTCGATGACTATACAAACATAAGTAATATCTTTATAGACGCTGGTTCTGGTGGTGCCGGTGTTAATATTGCAGATTATCTTATGGAAGATTGGTATGAAGAAGGACATGAAGGTGAACAGAAATATTTACATAGAGGTCTTATAGATAAAGAACAGTCGTCTGATTATGTCAAAAAATTTCCTAATGCTGTAGATAAAATTAAATTATTACCGCCTACTATGTATAAATCTATTATCTATGAAGCTGCTATTGAAATGATGAGACTTGATCTCATAGATTTCACTGCTGAGTATGATAATAAAGGATATTTAACAATGCTAGATATAGACGAAAAAGAAATGGCAAAAGCAAAAAAAGATTTAATTGCTAAGTATAAAGATAAATCTATGTCTAAAGGTGAATTAGATCGTTTAGTTGAAGAAGAACTTCAAGAAAGAAATTTGGCCTCAACTAAAATTTATAAACTATCTCCTGATGAGGAACTTGGTCTAGTACAGATCGACTCGCTAAAGGAGGAAATGGTTAATATGGTACGAAAGAAACGAGAATCTGGTAAAGATGGCTTTGAACTGTCTACAGAGAAGCAAAACAAATTGCATGATGATCGTTCGTATTGTTTCTCAATGCTCTGTTATGGACTCTCAGAACTTCGTAGAGAACATATTAAAAATAAGAAACGTCCCAAAAAAGAAAATATAGCTGCTGCTATGCCTATTCGTAAAGGTGTAGTAAGAAAAATGTTTAGTTAGGAGGTGAGACATTGGCTATTAAAGAGGAAAAAACAACTCAAGAGATAAAAAATTATGCTCTTAAACAACAGGCATTACAAGAAAAATTCGCTCAAGTAAAGCAAGCTGTACAGCTTATTGATTTAACTAAAACAGAAACAAGAACATTTACTGTATTTAGTAAAGATAAATTACGTCAATATATGCAAAACCCTAAAACCAATGAATCTAACCTTCGTAATTTGAGCAGATTCTTATATAGAGTTTCTCATAATTACAGAAGACTTATCTCCTATCAGGCAGAAATGGTAGATTTAACGGCTCTTAATGTTATACCTCAGATAGATTTTACTGAGGATGCGCATGACGATGAAAAAATAAAGACTAGTTATTTTAATACTTTAGTACAACTTGATAAGATGAATATGCAGTCAGAGATTTTAAAATGCCTATTGATTGCATGGCGTGAAGATACATTTTATGGTTATACATATGAAGATGATTCTGGATTCTTCATTTACCCTCTTGATGGAGATTATTGTAAAGTATCTTCTGTCAATTATGATGGCACTCTTAATTGTGCCTTTGATTTCAGTTATTTCAGAAGTCATACTGCCGACTTAGAATACTGGGATTCTGAATTTAATTCTAAATACAATTCCTTTCAAAGTGACAATACTCTTCGTTGGCAAGAGTTGGATCCAGAAAGAACTTTTGTAATTAAAGTTAACATTGATGATCCAACACTTAATATGCCACCTCTTTCTGGTTTGTTCGAACCACTTATTGATCTTATTGATCTCCAAAGTATTCAGTCGGTAAAAGATGACTTATCAATCTATAAACTTCTGGTTGCAAGATTAGAAACACTTACTAACTCTGACGAACCAGATGATTTCTCAGTAGATATTGATACAGCCATTGAATATTATAATAGACTAGTTGAATCTCTTCCAGATTGTGTATCTGCAGCTATCTCCCCTCTTAAAATTGAACCTATAGAGTTTCAAGGTGACCAGACTCAAGATGTTAATAGAATTGCTACTGCTACTTCGAATTTATTTAAAAATTCTGGTGGTGCACAGATTCTTGATAATGACAAAGTCTCAGGTACGACAGCTTTTACTGCTGCTATTCTTTGTGACACAATGATGGCTATTAAAACTGTCCTTCCACAGATAGAAGAACGAGTTAATAGATATCTTACTTTTGCTATTGGTGATGATCATGCTAGAGTAAAATATTTTGAGGTATCTCCTTATACAAAAGCTTCTAAAAAAGAAGAACTTATGAAATCTGGAGAACGAGGTGTGCCAGTAAAGCTAGCCGTTGCTGCTCTTGATGGTATCTCACCTCTTGAAGCTTTATCTATGGATTATCTTGAAAATACTGTTCTAAAACTTCACGAAACATGGATTCCTTTTAGTACTTCTTTCACATTGAGTGGATCTGCCTCACAGCAAGTTATTGATGGTAAAACAGATGATACAAAAGGTGGAAGACCTCAATCCGACAACCTTACAGATGAAGGTGAAAAAAGTAGAGAATCAGAAAAGTCCAGTGAACAGGAGGGATAATAGATGAACAAACATTTTATCCGAACTGCTGACCAGGAAACAGCAAATATTTTAAAATCTATTGGCTTTCCTCAGGTCGGCTATACTAAAGGTATCTATACATTTGCAAATTGTTCATCTCTTTCTTTTGCAAATGTAAATATAGATATAAACAAGCTAACTTATACCGATATTTATTGTGCAAGTTAGTACTCCTCTTCTATGAGGATAAAAATACACAATAGAAAGGAGGCTAACATGAAGAAAAAAGTACTTACATTAGATGATCTCTATTCTTTTTTTGAACAGAGGAATCAGACAACTGTATTCAGTGCCAAAGAGTCTGGATATAATATTGCAGTTCAGGTTCCGGCAAAATTTGAATTAGAAGATTCTGATGAAGATGATGGTTTTTTACGAACTAAATTCAAAGTAAATCATTTATATGAAAATAGAAATAAATCTTATATATCTGAAGAAGCTCAGTTAGAAGCTTTACCGTCTTTACACTATAGGCCAGTTCTGGCCGCTATTACCACTTTATCTGATGGAACTACTGATTTTACTTCTCATGCTATGGAATTTGATGATGAAGGAAACATTACATACATTGAGCAACCTATTGGTGTTTTTGTCAATCCTGAAGGATATCATCTTGAGTATGATAAAGATCATGATAAAACATATGTTATTGCCGATGCGGTAATTTATAACGATTATTGTGCTCCAGCATGTGAAATTATTCAGCGTAAACAAGGAAGTAAAGTAAGTTGTGAATTAAGTATTTCAGAACTCTCTTTTGACACTAAGGACAAAGTGCTTCACTTAGATAAATTCAGATATAATGGTGTGACTTGTTTAGGCACTGATCCTATCACCGAGAAACCCGTTGAAGAAGGTATGGAGGGTGCCAGATTAGATATTGCTGATTTCAGTGAAGAGAATAATAGTCTTTTTACTAATACAGAAGAAAAATTACTAAAGGTTATTCAGTCTTTGCAGGAGACTCTTGCTAAGTTTGAAATTGAAGAACCAACGAAAGGAGGAAACCAAACGTTGAAACTCAATGAATTATTAGAGAAATACTCTAAAACTGTTGAAGACCTTGACTTTGATTATGAGTCTATGTCCGATGAAGAGTTAGAGGCTAAGTTTGCTGAATTATTCGAAGGTACAGAAGATCCAGACGAACCGGTAAAAGAACCAGTTGCTGATCCGGAAGCTGATCCAGAATCAAATGACAATTCAGAGTTTAGCAATAAAAAAAGATATACAAAAAAAGAAAATGGTAATACTGAAGTTACTTTTGAAATTAGTCATGAAGATGTAAGAGGTGCATTATATACTCTTTTGTCTACTTGGGAAGAAAATGATAATGAATGGTATTTTATTAATGCTACATATGATGACCATTTTGTATATAGCAACTGGGATGAAAGTAAAATTTTCCGTCAGGGCTATACAAAAGATGGCGATGCAGTATCTCTCTCAGATGAAAGAACAGAATTATTTAAAGAGTATCTTACACTTTCAGAAAAAAGTGAATTAGAAGAACTCAGAAGTAACTATGCTGCTCTTCAGAATAAAATTAATGAGTACGAATCAAAAGATAAAGAAGCTGTTCTTGGTGCTGAAATTTACACTGAACTGAAAAATAGAGAAGATTTTAAAGAACTGATCAAAAATCAGGCTATCTACAGTGTAGAAGAAGTACAGACAAGAGCCGATGCTATTTTAGGTAAATATGTTAAAGAAAAAGGCACTTTCAACTATCAGCAGAAACCTAGTGCTATTGGTTTTACTGAACCTAAGAAAGCTAAGAAACCATATGGAAGTTTATTTAAGGATTGAGCTATCAAATAGCTCTTTTTTATTGCCTAAAAATATTTAAAGGAGGAAATAAAAATGGCATCTAATTTTCAGAAATTTATGGCCACTGCTGAAAAACACGCTGTTGCTGGTAGCTCTAAGCTGAAAGCTACTATTGCAGGTCATATTTATAACATTCAGATTGAAGAAGATCTGGACAACGGATCAATTGTTGCAAAAGGCGATTATATCAAACCGGAGACTTATAAAGCTAAAGATTCTACTGGTTTTGCTGGTGTAGTACTGGATAAAGCAGCTAACGGAAATTGGTATGTAGAAGTTAAAACACCAGGAGATGCTCTGTTACTGCTCCAGGTACCAATGTTATACGAAGAGTATACTACCGCTCTTAAACATGAAAGTAATTTCTATAACGCAAATGGTGACATCGTTCGAGCATATGAGCTTTATGTAGGTGATGTGTTTGAAGTATCATCTGAAGGATTTAGTGGTACTCCTACTAAAGGTGCAACTGTAACTGTAGCAGACAAAAAGCTGACAATTGGTTAATGAAAGGAGGAATACATAATGAAACTTAATTTTTCAAGTAATGAAGTAAGAAATATTTTTGCTGAAAATGATTATGCAGAGTACTCCCAGCTTATGTTTGACACAGCTAAGGGAGAAGAAAAAGTATCTACAAAAGATGCTAATAATAAAATCAGAGAGATTATGTTCTCTGTACTTGGAGTAGATGAAAACTGCTCAAGAAAAGAACTTAGAAAAGCTATTCGTAGACATAAAATTGATGTATTTGAAATTATCGAAGAGACAGTAGAGAATCTGCTTGTTTCTGGTTGGGGAGAAAACCCATTCTTCAATGAATTTGTAGAAATCAAATCTATGGCTGACGGTGATACTAATGAATTTTATGTACCGGATGAAGTTATTCTGACAGTGTCTGAGCTTTCCGGTAACCATCATGACCTAATCAGACAGCGTCTGGCAGAAGGACAGACATTCTCTGTTAGAACCTCATGGTATGGGATTAAAATTTACACAGAATATGAGCTGTTTATGGCAGGTCGTATTGACTGGGCTGGATTCGTACAGAAAATCTATGAAGCTTTTGACAAGAAAATTAACGATATGGTATATGCGGCTGTAATGGCAGCAGGTGAGAAGGTTCTCCCGTCTACACAGTTTAATAAGACAGGTACACTTGCAGCAGCTACAAAAGATGAGTTTATGACTCTGATTGAAGATGTACAGATGGCTACAGGTGATGAAGTAGTTGTTATGGGCACCAAATCTGCTCTTGCAAAACTTTCTGCTATGGAAGATATTACTTGGGTATCTAATGCAATGAAAGATGAAAGACACACTACAGGCCGTTTAGGTATGTTTGAAGGTATTCGTCTTGTTGAAATTCCACAGAGATTTGCTAATAATGACACAAGTAAAAAGTTAGTAGATAATACTAAACTTCTAATTATGCCAGTAGCTGATAACAAATTTATCAAGATCTACAATGAAGGCGACGCTCAGATTAAAGAAGTATCTGATGGAAATACAAATATGGATAAAACTATTGAGTATGAATATCAGATTAAAATGGGTGTGGCCACAATTATTGGAAAGCGTTTCGGAGTTTGGACACTTAAATAAAAAACTATTTAAAGAGGTGGAATTACCACCTCTTTAACTGATTAAAAAGGAGTAATAACATGGCAACAAGAAGAGCTGCAACAAAAACTGTTGCTACTACTGAAAATACTACAAAGGAAACAGCTCCTGTTAAAACTACTAAAAAGTTTGAACAGAACGAACTTATTGAATGTCGTTCTTTAGTGCAGGGAACATTATTTATGCCTGGTAAACAAAGTGATATTCTATACCGTTGGGATGGATATGGAGATGTTCGTGAAGTAGAATATAGAGATTTGTACTCTCTTAAATCTAGCCGCTCACCATATATCTATGATCCATGTTTCCAGATTGAGAATGATGAATTATTAGAGGATCCTAGATGGAAAGATGTAAAAGATCTTTATGATAATCTTTATGATGCTTCTGATATTAATCAGTTTCTTGCTCTCTCACCAGCTCAGTTTAAGAAAGCACTTGCTGAAGTTCCTAAGGGGCTTAAAACAGCAATTAAAATTGAGGTAGCAACTAGACTGGATAATGGTACATTTGATTCTATTCAGAAAGTACGTGCTGTAGATGAAATTTGTGGTACAGAGTTAGAAAAAATGATTTAGGAGGTGTTCTATGACCTCTTATGAAACAGTATTTAAACGATTTGAAAATAAAGTTGAAGATATAAAAGTATTAAAATTAGCGTCTGATGACTGGACTGAATTGTGCTTAGAATGGCTAAATAGTGCTATTGCAATGATTGAATTAGACCAGTTAAAAATAGAACATGATTTAACGAAAAAAAATGATGTTCTGTTCGAATTCGAGGACACCCTTACTAATGGTGAAATAGAAGTCGTTGCTTTATATATGGTCGTTGCTTGGTATGATATTCGTTTGAATTCTTTAGAGCATACTAATATGTTTTATGGTTCAAAAGATGAAAAATGGACCAGCCAAAAAGAACATGCCAATTATATTATGAGTATTCAAAAGAAATATAAAAAGGAAGCCAGAAAATATTTTAGGAATCACTCTTCCAGAAGTAATTCTTATCTGGATGGTGATCAGAATGAAGTATAAATATGGAACTTTTAATGACAATCAGTTCTCTGATTATATAGAATTACTACATAATAAAATTCATTGGCTTTTAATCTATCAAGAAAACTCTTATCCAAAACTTGACAATTATTTTAATAACTTGCAATTATATATTGCAGCATTAGCTGAATTAATCCCATCACCTTATATAATTGATTTGGCTAATACAATAGAATGCGCCAAACTTGAATTTAATAATCCTAATTTCAACCATCAAAAATATAGAAAAATAATTTTTGATGCTCATTCTATCATAGATAAAATAGGTGATAACCATGAGTGATATTTTCAAAAAAAGAATGGCTTTATGCGGTAATACTGTATCAGACAGTATTCGTACTCAGTCAGACGAAATCATGCAGAAAACTTTCACCAATGACTTAGGTTACAGACAATGTAAGCTATATTCTAGGACTATGGAATACTTAGAAGATGTTGAAATCAAATATCAGTATTCTCAAACCTATACAATCAATAAGGACCAGGTTGAGTATCTAGCTCAATTCAGACCTGGCTATTTCCCTGAAAAGAAATATATGGACCAAGATAGTATTGAACGTTTTGGTTTTTATCTTGAAATACCGGATAAGAACACAGGTGTTCATGAGCTATGGCTTATTTTAGGGAAGAATGATAAAAACTCTTTCATAAGATATAACATTCTTAAATGTAATTGGATGTTTAAATGGATAAAGAATAAACAAATTTATAGTTGTTTTGGTGTATTAAGAAACCGCAACAACTACAACAGTGGCGTATGGAGCGATGGTTTCTTTACATCGGTAGATAATCAGTCACAGTTTATTGTCCCTACTACTCCAACTACGCAAACAATTGATTATAATGATCGGTTCATGTTGAGTGATTCTATGATTAGGCCTTTAGTTTTTGAAGTGTCAAAACTAGAAGATACGTTCCCATGCGGAGTAACTAAAGTAACGCTTAAACAGGATCATTTCAATAAAGTTACAGATAATGTTGAATTAAAAATATGTGACTATTATGACTCTCCGGTTATTCCTCAAGAGCCAGAAATAGAGGACATTGTTTTATCATGTTCAGGTACTAATAGAGCTTTACGTGTTGGAGGCTCTAAAAGAACTATTTCAGTTGCGAGTGATATTAAAGATAAATCTGTCATTTGGTCTTATGAGTTCAATGGAAACAAATTATCTGTAGAAGAATTATCTAATGACTTTGAAATCTCTGAAGGTAAGAATACGTTAAGTATCAAAGCTTTGTTAAATTATAATAATTTAGGAAAAGTAATAAAGATTATTGCTACTCTTCCAAATAAGCAACCATCTTCTATTGAATTGGAGGTGATGCGATGAATCAAGAGCGTATTGATAGATTATTTTCTTGTAGAAATGAACAGGGATTTGACAGTATTTCTTATGATAAGAGAAAAATCTTAGAGGATTTATACAAAGATTCAGATATTATTGAAATCTTAAATAATAAAGAACTTCAAGCAGTTAATGCGTGTCCGGAAGATTATTATAATGTAAATATTTATTCTTTTTTAAAGATTCCAGATGCACAAAGTAAAGTCAAAAACTTTATTTGTTTTGAAGTAAATGACACTGAAATTGTATACTCAAATAATATTATGGTTTCTAAACAAATTATTTTTAGAACTATAGCTCACCAGGATGATGTCAGTACTATTTGGGGTATTGATCGACAGGATTTACTAGCAGCTTTAGTTAAAGAAAGATTTCAATGGTCAAACATATTAGGTACGCAGTTAATAAAAACATATGATTCTGGCAAAGTGGCTGAAAATGGTTATTACTATAGGAATATGTATTTTGAACAGACTGCTCCGAATGATATTCAAAATAGGCTTAAGAGTAATCGCTTAGATAAGTTAGGTCGTGATTATTATGGATAAACTTCTCATTTATTTAGGTGAGAACCTTAAAATTAATGATCAGATTACTATTTATCAACCTTCTATTCTTGATATAGCTAAATATGGAGAAAATCATTATTTTAATGTAGTTTATAAAATATGTTCTATACCTTCTGATTATAAGTCTGAATTGTGGGATCTTGGTTATAACTATAGTAAGTTGGATGATTTTGATTTATTCATACTTCTTACTCGTGATATAGGTGTTGAAGATACCTGTCTTCTTTTAGGTGATACTATTTCATTGAAAGATATGGCACCTTTAGTCGATCCGGAAACTCATAATATAATGCTTTATGATGAAAATACTGAATTAATAATTACTCGTGATATATACATAGAAATGATATCTTTCATTCGTGAGATGCACAATATTCATCCTAAGCGTGAACGAGCTGCAAACAAAGAAACCTTACAGCTATTAGTAGATGAAGATAGAAGAAAAAAAATTCAAAGAGTAAAAGAAGCTTCTCAAGAACCCTCTCCGGGTTCTTTTTTATTGCCTTTAATTTCATCTATGGTAAATAGTCCTGGTTTTAAATATGACATTAACAGTCTTAAAAGTCTTGGAATCTATGCATTTTTAGATTCTGTTCAAAGGATTCAGGCCATTAATACTGCTGCCTCCATCTCTGCAGGAATGTACAGCGGAATGGTTGATATGTCTAAGAATCCAAATCTACTTAAACAATTAAATTGGTTGCGTGACTTATCTAATGAGTACTCCTCTTCGAGCAATGTACGAGTCACTAAAACCGAATAATAAATCAAGGAGGAAAATATTATGGCAAATTTTGATTCTCTGGTTATTGATAGAGTCTTAGAAATTGTTGGTGAAAATAGCGATGGAGATTTACTCTATCTGTTAAACAATTTATCTAATGTTTCTATTAATACAACTTCTGAAAGTAAAGATAAAACAGATGCTCTTGGTGTACTGATTAAGAGATTCTATACATCCAAATCTGTAGAAGTATCTGCTGATTGTAACTTACTTTCATTCTCTATGCTGTCTCAGACATTTGGCACAGATAAGATTATTGCTTCAAAAGAATCTAAGATTCTTGCACCAAAAATCTTACATATTGATACAACTGGCATTAAGGAATATACAATTCCTGAAAAGCTGAAACCGAAAGCTCCACTTACAAAGCTTTATGCTCTGGAAGCAAACGGCACATTAGGAAAAGCTTATACTGCTTCTACTACTGCTGCTCCATCTGCAACTGAATTTGTATATGCTGAGGACAGTGGAAAAATCACTCTTCCAACTGGAGTAACAGGTACTCTTATTGCTAAATACGAGTATGAAACAGAAAACGGTGTTAAGGTTACTAATGAGTCTGATAAGTTCCCGACTACTTCTTCTATTACAATGAAAGTTCTCGTTGCAGACACATGTTCTGTAGATGTAGTTCGTGCAGCTTATATCGTATTCCCAAGTTTCCAGGTATCACCAGATTGCGATCTGACACTTGAAACAGATAGTACAATTACATTCTCTGGTGTAGCTCAGAGAGATTATTGTCAGACAGGTTCTCCACTGTATTACATTGTAATGACAGAGGATGATGTAGAGGAATAATCCTTGAATTGTTATGCCCCGGACGAATCCGGGGCATTTCTAATAAGGCAAAGGAGGAATACTCAATGAAATCAAAACCAAGAATTTGTGTAACTTGTGGCACTACTTATGAGTATTGTCCTAAGTGTACTAAAGATGCAGATAAACCTGTTTGGATGGTAGCTTTTCATACAGAAGAATGTAGAAAAGTATATAACATTATTGCTAAATACAATACTGGTGATGTGACCAAAGAGGATGCAAAAAAAGAATTGGCTGATGCTGTTACTCATAAAACAAGATTTACTAAACCTATTCAGGATAAAGTAAATGAAATTATGAAAGAAGAACAGCCTAAAGCAAAAACTAAAAAAATAGTGACGGAAAATTAAATATTTTATTGAGGGGAAAGCCGCACTATTTTTGCAGTTTCCCCTTATTTTTTTCGGAGGAATTAAATGGAGATTGTAATACCTAACTTAAAAGGAGTTCCTTATGATCCGGTTCAGGCAGTGAGAATTATAGACCCACAGCAAATGAAACTTTATTTAAAGCATGGGCTAAAGCCTTTAGATGTTTATTATAGTCCTGATGTGATTGTAATGGTGTTTGATAAGAAAGAAAGTTATCCGTATTACAAAGAATATCAAAATCATACTTTGGAGTGATAACGTGAGGAACTATAAAAAAAGATCTAAATATGGTGTCGATCAAACTACTAAAGGTAAACAGAATCGTACTGTTATAGATAGAAAAACAGAAAAAGAAGTATGTTTCGATTCTCTATTAGAGAAAAGATTTTATGAAGACATCGTATGCGCTGGATTGGACTCTGGTGAAATTGTAGATTATGAATTACAAAAAAAATATAAATTGCAACCGTCTTTCAGGCATAATGGAAAGACTATACGTGCAATAGATTATGTTGCTGATTTTTGGGTCAAATACTCAGATGGAAGCGAACGTGTCTACGACACTAAAGGTGGAATGGTTGATCCTTCTGCCAAGATTAAACGGAAACTGATGTATTATATCTATCCTGATTTGGACTATGTATGGATCACTCATACTAAGTCTACTGGTTGGATCGATTGGGATGAAAATGAAGCTTTAAAAAGAGCAAGGAAGAAAGAGGGAAAAAAGGATGGAAATTAATATTTTAGAATTTGTAAAAGAATATAAAGAGAACCCAGTAGGGGCTTTAGAAAAACTTGAAGTTGAAAATTATGTGCCGTTTGCTACTAAACGAGCACTTATAGATACAGTTATTGAAAGTATTATTGAATATGATACTTCTCTTCTTACATACGAACCAATGAATAAGCATTTAAACTTTTCTCTGACATGTGTGGTTATCTATACTAATCTCACCTACGAAGACGAAGAAGGCCTTGATGCTTATGATGCCTTAGTATCTTCTGGTCTTTTAGATAAAATTATTGAAATGATTGGTGTTGATTATGGAGATATGGTCGCTATGTTTGAAGAAACACTTTCTGCTCGTATTTCATTTACTAACTCTATGTCTAATAGATTAAGTGCATTATTTGGAATATTAGAAAATGTTTTTAAAGAAGCTACTCCGGAACAGTTAGATTATTTACGAAAGTTGGCTGATGTAAAAGATGGGGACAATTCCACAGTTAAGAAAGCTGATTGACCAGGGAATAACTATTGGTTTACAGCAGTTTGTTAATGACTACAAGCCTAAGATGGAAAGAGATGCACAACAGTCAGAAGAAAAATATTATAATGACTATTCTTCTTGGGCGGATGGTTATAGACTTTATGATTTAAAAAATATTCATACAATTACAGGCTTTGCTTATAGTCGAAGTGCAGAGCTTAGAGCACGATTTGATTCAAGCCATATGTCTGGAGGACATGGCATATGGGAACCATTGGAAGGTGATCCAGAAATAGTTTTTTCTTGGGGATTTGAAACAGGTAATCATGGATTTCGTAAAAAAATAACTCCTATCAGAAATTATTGGGAACAATATTTTCGTGCTAGAAAAATGCATGCCAAAGGGCAAGCAACAAAATTTGTTATCAGCGGATTACATTCTGTTGGTTTATAAAGTGAGGTGAGAAAATGGCTGATTATATAATAAACGTTGGTGTAGAAGTTGGAGACAGTGCGCTAAATGCATTAGAAACACGAATTAATTCTTTAAAAGAGAAGCACATTAAACTAGGTGTGGAATTAGGTAATACTAAACAGTTAACTAAAAATGCACAGACAGCGGTAAAAACAATAAGTAAAGCAACTGCCAAAGCCGCTAAAAATACTCCTGTTATTAAAGGATCTAATCTTGTAGAACAGATGGTCGATCCCGAAAAAGCTTTAAAATCTATGGCTAATACAGCCAGTAAGCTGTCAAAGTATCAGGGCAAACTTGATCTAGGAGAAGTAAAACTTTCTGTAAATCAAGGTATTATGGGGGAGCTTGATGGACTTTTAGCCAAACTTAATGAAATAAAATCTACAGCTAAAAACATGGGCTCTATTAAGCTTACTGTTGGAGACAATATAAAAACTAAAGACGGTAAAATAGTTGTTGGAGAAACTACTAGTTCTTCTAATACTGCAAGATCTACAGGCATTACTCTTAGACAAGCTCAAGCTGAAATTAAGAGAAATATGAAGACAATAGGAACCCTACAGGAACAGTATGTAAGTGGGATTATTGATGAAAGTACTTATAAACAGTCAAAGAGAACTATAGGACATAGAAATTCTCAGCTGGCTAGACAGATACAAAATCAAGGTACTGCTTCTGATTGGGTTACTTCTGCATCTGACATTCGAGGAGCACAGGCTAAGAATCAAGAAGCATACAAAGCAATGACTCAGAGTGCTTCAGAATATGACAAAGTTATCACTAATTTGGGTGAAAAACAGAAGACATTCAATAAAATGGCTCAAGTATATAATCCTAACAATGGTAAACCATTAGATAAAACTCTAGGACAAGGTTATGATGAAAGATTAAAATCTTTTAATGATACATATGAGCAATTAAAAAAATCTCGTGATAGTCTTGCGACTCTTACTGGAGACGAAAGAGACACTGAGCAAGTACGTTTTGCTGCTCTTCGCTCTGAAGCCAATCGTCAAGCTAGATATCTCGGTAATACTAATCAGTTTTTCTCACGTACTCCAAATAGATATAGCCGTTCAGAATATATTGGTACAGATTTAGATCCAGCATCTGATAAGGTCCGTCTTAAGATGGAACAAATGTCAGCAGATCTGGCAAAAGGAAGCAAATACACAACAGAGTTTAATGCAGCACAAGGTAAAATGTATGCTACTATTGATAGAGGGTCTGGTGTATTTGAAAAATATCAATTAGCATATAAAAATGGTCCAGGTAATATTGACCAATCTCTTACTAAAGTTACTCAAAGTGTAAAACCTTTATCTAGTTATATTTCTGAAATGGGACAAAAGTTCCGTAGTCTTAGCCAGTATCTTGTAAGTAATTTTGGATTCCAAGCATTAACAACGGGTGTCAGATCCGGTGTCGAATCAATAAAAGAATTAGATTCAGCGATGACTGAACTTAAGAAAACATCAGATGGTACAAAACAAGAATATAGAGACTTTACTACTCAGGCTAGAACTGATGCCAAAGACATTGGTAGTACAACCACTCAGATTACTAGTAGTGCTGCTGATTTTTCTCGTCTTGGATATAGCTTAAATGAATCTCAGACTTTAGCTAAAAATACAGGTATTTTAAAAAATGTATCAGAATTCGGATCTATAGATGATGCAACAACCGCTATGATTTCCATGATGAAAGCATACGACGTAAAAGTTGATGATTCTATGGATCTCGTTGATAAAATGAATCTTATTGGTAACAACTATGCAATTTCTACAGACGGAATTGCCACTGCTTTACAAGATTCAGGTTCAGCATTAGTAGCAGCGGGAAATGACTTCGATAAATCAGTTGCTCTCGTTACGGCAGCAAATAGTGTAGTGCAGGATCCATCGAAGGTAGGTGCTGGTCTTAGAACAATTGCATTACGACTTAGAGGCACTTCTGCTGAAGAATTATCTTCTATGGGTGAAGATACAGAAGGTCTTGTAGAGACCACTTCTAAACTTAATTCAAATATTAAATCTCTTACTGCCGTTAACGGTAAGGCTGGAGTTTCTATTCTTGATATGAATGGAAACTATAGAGATACTTATGATATTTTAAAAGATATCTCTCAGGTTTGGGATGATATTGGTAAGCAAGATTTGGCAGATGGTCAGAATAGACAGGCTGCTCTGCTTGAAATGATGGCAGGAAAAAATAGAAGTAATATTCTTGCATCCATATTACAGCATCCTGAATTACTTACAGATGTTTATAATGATTCCGCAAATAATTATCAAAATTCAGCTCAGAACGAGCTTAATACATACCTTGATTCTATCGAAGCAAAAACAACTAAAATTAAAGAATCTTGGTCACAGTTATGGCAATCAGAAGGTAGTACTAATACTTTTAAAGGATTGCTTGATATTGGCAACGGCGCTGTAGGACTCTTAAATGGTTTGGGGCTTAATAAATCCTTAGCCGGAGTCGGCGGTATGCTTGTTAGCCATGCTATGAACTGGGGTGGGACAAATTATCAGTTGGTCCTTTAGAAAACGCCCCATGTAACCTGGTGGTGACACGGAACGATCTCATATGAGAAAGGGGTTACTAAGCAAACAACCGAAACTGTCTTTATTCGAAGGAATAGAGAAATGCTTTTAATTTGGCATTCAGGGTGAACCGAAGTATATACTACTCCCCTACTACAGTAATGTAATAGATATAGTAACAATGTATATATATGGGTGGTCTGCAGCGAAGCTTCTTTATTTTATAGAGAAGAACGTTCATCGACTATAATGGGAACTTGGTCTCCGGATCAAGAAGGAATAGTCAGGACTGTTAGGCAGCTTACGCCGAATAAATTAAAGGGTAAATACATCTTATTCTTGTGAGCAATCTTACCTTATGTGCAAAGGTGATGTAAGCACAAATCTTTACTTTATTATTCTTCTATGCTATATTTCACATAGGAGGGTAAAACTATGATAATAAATAATTCTATCAGAACTTATGCACCAATTGCTCCGCCATATTTTGACGGATGCTTATTTATGAATGCAACTTATGAAATGTCAGAGGAACTGGCCAATTTGTTTACTAAAGGATTAGAATCCTTAAGCAAACATTTATATGAAAAAAATATTGATCCTACTAAATTATTTCCTGTAAGTCTAATATTTACAAAAGATGGCAGTTTTTCTGTCACCGAAAATGAAGCAACCACTTATGGAAGATGTATGTCTTTTTTAGTATACTCCATGGAACGAATAATTACATCTAACAATCAACACATGCAGCTATTTGCATTTATTGAAGAATTAGTGCATTACTATTTTCAAGAAACAAACGAAACAAAAGTCAAACTAACTACTTTTTCTGTTGTTCAGAAAATATTCCCAGAAATAACTTTCGAGGAGGTAACATCATGGGGAGTAAATTGGAGCTAATGTTTATTAGCAAAGAGAAAAGTCAAATAATTAATTCTCCTGTTATAAGAGGTATTACTTGTGATACTTATAAAACATACTTACAAAATTCATCAAAAGAGCAAAAGACTATTCAGTCTCCTGCTCTTTCTTAGTATAATACGTACAATCTTCATTTTCAAAGTAAGGACATTCCTCTTCCTTGCACTCTTTATAAAGAGGACATTCTAATATTTCCATAATCTTTAAACCTCCATAGTATAGTTTTGAAAGCAGGTGTATTTAATGGATAAAAATATTTTTGATAAATTGGTTCCTGAATATGTTCAAAAGTTAAACTCAGATGAAGTTACAGATTTACTTATAGAAATCAGTAATATTGGCAGGCCAAAATTTATCAGTAATTACCCAAAAGAAATTGTTGATCAACTCCCAGAGTATGACCTATACGAATAATCTTTTCGGTTACATCCAATGTAGTCGAGATTGTTAACTTTCCTATAGTATTGTGCAAAGTGTTAGTGTACAGAAAGGAGAACTGTGGTAGCAGTTCTCCTTCTATTAAGAATTTTAAAAAGAGAAATACATATGACGAAGTAATTAAATGATAAAGTAGAACATTATTAGCGATTAGTCAACTTTTTTATTCTTGTATTGTCTTTTCATCATTCCGGTGATAAATTTGACTTTCTCATCAGATAATTCTGGATGGTTGCAAATTTGATCAACGGTATGATTTTTCGAGTTATAATATAGACCAGCTAATATTACAACAAGTAAAAGACTACCAAGAGATATTATTATTCCAGTATTCATATTCTTCTTTTCACCCCCTTCCCTTATAAATTTCTTTATTGGGGAAGTGTATTGCCCAGAACGGGCAGATTCTTCGTCCGCATCAACAATACAGAATGTATGCCAACACTTCTGCATGATCAAAAGAAATGATCAAGTATATTATCGTGCAGCGAGTTATAATGCAGCACCTATAACCATAATATACCTAGTAGTATAATAACAATATTCGACAACTTTGTATATACAGAACATTAGTTTATTATAATCAAAACTTAGCTCCGCATTGTCCACACTGATAAGTCTTACCAAGATCACCAGCTCCAAAAAGACCAAACAGACCTATCTTCATTGCTTTTCTTGTTCCAGTGATTTTCTTAAGATTTGTGCTGCCGAAAATTGGACACTTAGGCCCAGTAGAGAATTTCTGAGCATTCTGTTTGGCATACCATCTGTCTGTTATCTTGTTTCGTTGTTCTACTCCTTCAGGAGATTCACTGTATTTTCTTTTTTTAACAGCAGAGTAATCTACTTCATTGTCTAATTTGTTATAGAAATATTTCTCTCGGAGCATTTCATCAGATTCTAAGGAACTAGGACAATGACCATCATGAGTTTTCTCATATTCTTTTGATAGCTCCATATATGCTGTAGACCAATCAATGCCAGTACCTATATAAGTTCCAGTTCCACAGGTATAACATTTATCTCCTATTTTATAAGAAGAAGATGTACTGGTATTTCCACATTTATTGCAGAATAATAATTCTTTCATATTGTTCCTTCTTTTATATATAGTAATTAAGATATGCTATATTATATCACACAGTTTGGTTTTCGCCAAGAATGAAGATGGAGGAATTTTACCGCAATCACGAAGAGCTCAACGTAATGCTGCTATAGCGAATGGCTATGCAGAAGCCAATAAAAATTATCAAGCATATTCAGAAGATTTAAAAGTTCTTGAAAAACTTAATGAGCAACTTGATAACAATGGTCAGGCCATTACAGACAACGAACAACGTATGGCTAAAGCAAATGAAACAACGAAGAATGCTAGTCAAAGAGCCAAAGATTATGGTAAGCAGATAGCTACTAATGCTAAGACTCTCACTGATTTTAAAAGAGAAAATGAGGTAAAGGAACCTGAGCAACAGAAACAAGGGAAATGGTCCGATGGTCTAAAAAGTATGGCATCTGCTGGTCTCTCAATGATTGGCAATGCTTTTATTTCCGCTGGTGTTGGAATGCTTGTGCAAGGAGCTTTCTCATTGCTTGGTAAGGGCATTGACGCTTTTGTTCATAAAAATGAGAACTTAATTGCTAAAGGTCAAGAAGCGAAAGAATCCATTCAATCCCAAACTAAAGCCTATGAAGACCAGAAAGCATCTCTTGGAGAACTTACTTCTAAATACACAGAATTGTCTAAAGGTGTAAAAATATCTGGTAATTCTATTAAAAATATTAGTCTTACAGACGATGAATATAAGGATTTCTTAGATACAAGCAATCAAATTGCTGCTGCCGCTCCTAGTCTCACTCGTTCATGGGATTCTCAGGGTAATGCTATTCTTAATGCAGGAACTAATGCTGAGGATTTAAACACTCAGGTCAATGATTATCTAAAGCTACAGAGGAATCTTACTTATTATGACACAAAGAAAAATATTAGTGATCAGTATAAAGGGTATGAGACTGCTTTAGGAGAGAATAAGGGCAAACAAGACGAATACAAAAATGCATATGATGCAGCTAAATATAAAGTTGATTCTGTACAAAAATTTTCCGACATGCTTAAAAAGCATACAAAAGGAGAAGATACCATCACCTATACGTTGGATCAAACGGCATATGATGCGCTTGGTAACACATTTGGAAAAGCAATAAAAGGTTATAAACAATCAGCAGATGGTCAAAAGATAACTCTTGAATTTGATGGCAAACAATTAGATTTCCTTAATAATGAAGCTGCTAGTGTATTAAACTCAGACAATAGCGAACTTCAAGAAGCTCATACCAATTTAATTAATACTCAAGAATCTATAGATGCCTCTAAAAGAGAAATGGTTTCTTCTATCAAATCAATGGCAAGTACTATTGATTCTTTCGATAGCTGGGAAGATCAAGATAAGGCATCAGAGTTTCAATCACAGTTGAATAGTATGCTTGGTTCTTCAGACGGCACAAGACTACTAGATAATTTTAAGCAGTCCGGCAAAGACATGGACACATGGCTCCGTAACAATGTAGTCAACCCTATGGCTACTGCTACTCCAGATCAACAAAAGCTTTGGTCTCAACTGTTTGAAATGGAACCTAAAGACCAGGAAACTGTAAGAGAATTTGCTGCAAGAAGAGATGATGTCCTTGAGTCTATAGCAGACATTTCTCAAAGCGATTTCTGGACTAAAGGTACTTTAGCCGAAGCTTTTGGTTTTGCTCATACTGAATATGATGACAATGATAAAGCTTATACTGTTTGGGAGAATCAAGATAGTCTTAATAGGGTTAGAGATGCTCTGAAAGGAGCAAAGGCTAGCAAAACTAAAGGCGATGCCGAAAAAGTAAGAGAAGATCTAAAAAATGCTACACAAGATGAACTTGAAATAGCTGTACAGGTTATCACTGATAATAAAGATTTAAGTTCAATTGATGATTTTTATACGGCATTCGAAAAAGCTAAACAAGCAGCTAAAGATATGAGTGATCAAGCAGCCGTTTCCTTAGATTCAATGGAAACGAAAGTATCAACTGCTAAGTCTACTCTTTCTTCTATGGGAACTATTCTTACAGAGACTACTTCTGCAGGTGGAATTTCTAAAGACAATGTTAAGATCCTTTCTACTGCTTTCAAAGATGTGAAAGATCCTCGTGGCATTGAGCAAAATGTTAATGATTTATTCACCACTACTTCTGATGGTATCAAACTAAACATAGATGCTTTGAAAACCTTTACGGAATATCAGGCTGAAGCCATTGATGGAGATTTCGAAAAGGATATTAAGTTACAGACTAAAGCTATTGCCGAGCAAGCAGAAGAAACAGATAAAGCTTGGAAAGCTATTGCTAAAGCCGATGACAAGGAAGCAGCTAGAGCAACTTATAACGCAGAAAAAGATAAATTAAAAGATGCTAGAGATGAATATTTATCTTATATGCAATCTCAGTCTGAATGGCAAGCAACTAAGAAACAGCAACAGGAACTTCTCTCCTATTATTCTCAGTGGCAACGTGCCCAGAGTACGGAGAATGCCGGAGATAAATATAATAACATTGTCGCCGGACTAAAGAATGCTAAAGATGCATATGATAAAGGTCTTGTAGGTACAGATGATTTTAAATCATTTGCCGCTCTTATTTCTCCTACAGGTTCAGATGATAGAGCAAACTTTGCAGAGAACTATGGTAAAGCTGTGAGATACCTCACAGAAGATAAGACAGGTGTTAATAATTTCTTAGCTGATCTTAAATCTAAGGGTATGGCATCTTATGATGATGCAAGTAAAAGATGGTCATTTGACATAGATGATATGAGTAAAGCCGCTCGATCAATGGGAATCAGCAAAGAATTCATGAGTGCTAACTTCGGTCGTCTTCGTGATTATGGCATTGATAATAACTTTATATCATCTATAGAGGAAGGTATAGACAGAACTCAAGAACTTACTTCTGCCCTTTCAGATGAACAGAAACGACTCGAAGAACTGAAAAATACAGATAGTACTAACACTACTGCTATTTCTGCTTCTGAGGATAAAGTTAATAAATATAAACAGGATTTAAAAGAAACCTATGATAACATGGAGTCTTATTCAGAAGATGCTGCTCAAAATGCTATTGATAATTTCAATTCATCTGCCATGGGAGCGCAAGCCTACGAAGAAGAGATAAAAAGAGTTCAAAAAAATGATCAATTGACAAATGATCAGCGAAATGCAGCTATTAATCAATTAAAAGCTAAACAAGAAGAGCTGGCTGCTTCTGCCGGTACAACTGTTGAAGCTCTTTTAGGAACAGATGTATCTTCATTAATGGATGGTATCATAACAGATTCTGCTTCTGTTACTACAGCTCTTGATGGTATCAATAAAGCATATGAAGAACAGAACACAGATGTTACTTCTTTAGTAGATACTCTTGGGAAATATACTTCTGAACAGTTAGAAGGTATAGATTTCAATGACGGTAAATGGGACACTGAATTAGGCGATGCTGAAAAAGCTGTTGAATCTTTATGTGAAAAACTCGGTTTAACTAAAGACCAAGCTCGTTCTGTTATTGAGGCTTTAAAAGAAGCTGGTAAATTAAAAGATTCTGAGGAAAGTAGTGATTCCTCTAAAGAAACTACTAAGGGGTCTTGGGAGAAACCACAGACTGCTGAACAGATGGGATTCGGTGATAATCCTGATAGGGCTGCTGAATATACACATTCATTGGAAGCTCTTACTGCTGCCCATAAAGAAAACGATGCCGCTACTGAAAAGTCATTTGAAACCCTTTCTAAATATAACCGTACACAATTAGAGGGCATCAAATTAAATGATGGTGCTTATAATGTTGAGGGTATGGAACAGGCTGAAGATGCCATACAACAGTTAGCAGATAAGACTCAGTTGTCTAAAGATCAGATTCTTACTGCTCTTGAAGGTCTAGGTGTTTTGAAAGTTAATGCTCCTACTATGGATGCGACAAAAGGTTTGGAAGATTTAGTTTCTGAGGCTAAAGATGCACAGGACGAATTGTCTGACCTTACTGGCAAAACATACACATTTGATTTTGATACTACTGATTTAGATACTGCTCATAAACAGGTAGCTGACCTGCAGGAAGAAGTAAATAAATATAGAGATCGTGATGGCAAATTCCATTCAGAGTATACTGGCGGAGAACAAGTGCAATCAATGTACAAAGCCGCTATTGCTCAAGAACAGAATGCTGAATATAGTTCTTCTGCTATTGGGCAGTCTAGTTTATCATCAGATGTCGTACAAGCTGCTCAAGATTTCATGCAAGCTAAGAATGAAATGGATCAGCAAACACAACTTTATCAGAATGGTATGGACAACACCCTTGATCAGGCTACTCAAGATGCCAATGCAGCTTTTGAAACCTTACAACAGGCTCAGACTGATTCAGGTATCAAATTAGTAGATACAGACAATATTCAAACTGCCGAAGATCAGTTATTACAATTATCCAATGAGGATATTAGTGATAAAATCAAAATAGATGTTGATACAACTTCTGTTGATGACGCTCTTGCCGATGTACAAGCACTTGCAGCAGACGGAAAAATGGGAAGTATTGACTTAGATTTTGATGTTAATACGATGTCTATTGATGATATAGATTCTAAGATAGAAGAATTGACAAATCAACAGAAAGTATTAACTATTCTAGGAGATGTTGAGGGAGCAGATAAAGTACAAGTTCTTATTGATGCCTTGCAGCAAGTACATGACAAACAAGTTGAAGTTGTTGCACAGACCCAAGGTGCAGATTTAGTAGACCAACTCCAGTCACGAATAGCCGAATTGCAAGATAAAAATGTATCTATTGATGCAATTGTTCAAGATGATAAAGTTCAAAGTCTTATAAGTGAAATTGCTGCTCTTCCACCAGAAGTACAGATTGCTATTGGCGTAGATGAAAGTAATGTAGGAAATGCAGAAGCTATCAAAGCTCAGATTGAATCCGATCCTGCAAGTGTTAATGTAAATTATACCAAAGGTGATCAGGAACCTGCTGAAGATCAAAAAGCTGATGTAAATTATACATTAGGATCTCAAGATCCTCCAAATGATAAGACTGCAACAGTAACTTATACATTAGGTGGTCAGGCTCCACCTTCGGACAAAGTAGCACATGTTACGTATATAGGTGGTAAAGCTTCTGGCACTATGACCTCAATTGCTCACGCTTCTGGAACAGCTTATAACGTTCTCAATATGAAGCCTCTCTCTTCTGCTCATGCAAAAGGTGATGTAGCACTTAAACATGATGAACAGGCCATTGTTAACGAAGTAGGTATCAATGGTCATTCTGAATCCATAGTGCGTGATGGTGTATGGTCACTTATTCCTGGTGGTGCTCATATTGAGAATTTGAAAAAAGGTGACATCATCTTTTCAGCTACTCAAACAGAGGATTTATTAAAACATGGTGCTACACATGGTCATGCTAGAGCATATGCACAAGGCACTGCTTCTGGTGTAACCCTTGCTCCTGCCTATGCAGACGGTACATCAGAATTAGATGATACAATTAAAAAAGTAAGTACTCAAGCTAAAGACTGGATAGAAACTGCTCTTGATCGTTTAGAGAGAATCGTTGAAAAGTATCAAGATATCGCTGAAAGCGATTATAGTAATTATAAGTCTTCTGAGAAGAATTATAATGAAGCACTTAAAAATCTGAATAAACAATTACAGACACAAAAAGATTCCAGAGCAAAATACGTAGCTAAAGCAAATGAAGTTGCTTCTGCTGTTGGTTTATCTGACGAACTGAAAAAGAAAGTCCAGAATGGTACAATCAATATTGAAAGTTTATCCGAAGATGATAAGAAACGTGTTGACGCATATCAGGAATGGTATGAAAAAATCTTGGATTGTGACAAAGCGATTCGTGAACTCACTAAGTCACAGAAAGATTTAGCTAAAGCAAAGGTCGAACGTGTTATTGAAGCTTATGACACCGTCATAGGTAAACGTGAGAATAAAGCTGACTATTACAACGCTAAACAGGAATTGAGAGTCTCACAAGGGTATAATCAGAAACCTGGTTCTAAATATGAAAAATACATGAAAAAGGAACTCTATTATACCAATGAACAGAAACGTCTTACTGATAAAGAAATAAAAGAATATAAAGGTAGGATGAAAGAATATCTTAAGGTAAATGGACATAAAACTGTCGATCCAGAATACCAAAAGATGAAGAAACAGCTTTATAGTCTCCAGACAGAGGCTGTTAAGTTAGAAAATGAAGCTGCTGAATTAGTTCAGGCTTTACAAGATAATCGTGAACAGATAAAACAATGGGCTGTTGACCGCTGGGATCGTGCAGGTTCCAAGCAGGATGCAGTAATTGATTACGCAAAAGCAAATGATAATCCTGAGTATCAGATTAACGAAAAGATTTATCAGGAGCGCATTAAATCTAATGCGAGACAGATTAATGCACTTCAAAAGCTTCGTGCAGAAAAAGCCGAATACTATGATATTCATTTTTCTTCTATGAACAATGAAGAAGCTCAGAAGTATCTTGATTCTATAGCACAGATTGACGAACAAATTTTAAAAATCGGCAGTGATATAGAAAATCTGAAAAATGAAATCATGGAACTTCGCTGGAAACCATTTGATGATGCACAAGATAAACTATCAAATGTTATCACTGAATATCAGACTATGCAAAAACTTCTCGGTGACGCTGAAAGTTTTTACAATGATGATGGTTCATTTACTACAAATGGATTAACTAACATTTTATTAACTCAAGAATCTATAGATGCGACAAAACAAAAGATTGCTAACTATAGGGAAGGTCTTAATAAGCTTGAAGAACAATATAAAAATGGTTGTTACAGCTTAGACGAATACAATGAGAAAAGCAAACAACTTCTTGATGGTATTCAACAAGAATCTACTGCTCTTTCTGGACTGAAACAGAATATGCTTGATATGTATAAGACTCAAATTAAGAAAGAGAATGATTTACTTCAGGAAAATATTGATAAGCGTAAAGACGCTCTTTCTGCTAAAGAGAAATATTACGATTATGACAAAACTTTAAAAAAGAAGTCTAAAGATATTAATACTCTTAAATCCCAGATAGCTGCCCTTGAAGGAACCAGTAATGCTGCCGCCAAAGCTCGTCTTGAGAAATTACGTGCAGAACTTGCAGATGCCGAAGATGATATGGCAGATACCATGCATCAACACGAAGTCGATATGAAAAATACCGGCTATGAGAATTTCTCTAATGAAGCGAATAAAGCTCTTGATAATACACTTGATGCAGTAAAGAAAAATTCTTCGTTTCAAGAAGCTATTATTAGTGGAATGCTTACCAATGTAACCACTAATTATGATAACACATATAAACATTTACATACTGTGATGGATCAGTATGGTGTTAAGGTGTCTAGCACATTTGATACTATGATAGGTAAGTCTGCTGATTTCAATACAAGTTTGATTCAACAGATAAAAGCATTAGAAACCATTTCTAATATGAAAGTTACTCTTCCATACGGAACAAGCAATGGACAAGGTGGTTCTACAACTGGTAATAATACATATACCGGTGCTGAGAATGGTATTCACAATACATTTAATAGCAATAAAGACTCCACTGGTGCTGGAAATGAAACTCCAGGTACAGTTAATGGAAAAAGTTATAGTTTTTCATTAAACAAATCAGAAATATTCTTGACACCAAATGAATCTTATAAATTGAAAGTTACATGGTCTCCTACCGCACCTTTACATTCAGATATTAAATGGTCTAGTGATAAAACTGATGTTGCAAAAGTTTCATCGTCTGGTAAGGTTACGGCTACAAAAGGGGTACAAACTTCTAAAGGTGGCGGAGCGACAGGAATCCTAGTCGGTGGACTGGAAAAAACATTTAAGGCTACTATTACAGCTAAAAGTGATTTTGGGAGCAAAACTTGTGTTGTACATGTAATGCCAGATGCGCATTACGACGCAATTGAAGAATATGCAAATAAAAATGGATTGGCTATGACCAATGATAAAATGCAGGCAGCTCTCGAATATGCTTATCGAAATGGTGGAAACCATGCTGATAAGGCAAACATAGCAGTTGAGGGATTCAAAAAAGCTTATTTGAATGATAAACCAACATATTTAAAGAGTTGGTTTAATACTCTTCAAAACCGTCCAGATGGTGCAACAGACGTTCCTGCCGGAGTGAGTCCTTTGATAGGATATTTTAATGCTAAAGGTAAGAAAGTCGGACCAAAAGAAATGCAGCAGCTTGCAGATATTCTTGAAATTAGTACTCCAGGTGTTAAAAAATATGATTCATGGGGCTCTGCTTTAAAAAATCAGATACTTCAAAAGTATAAATCATATGGTTTTGCTACTGGTGGAATAATAAATAAACTAATACCTGCTGATATGAGTACTCTTTTAGGTAAAGCTATTATTAGTAATGGAGACCAGGGATTCATTGGTGCAAAAGTTGGCGAATCAGTAATGACCGAAGAATTTACTCGTCTGCTCAAACCTTCTATTGCTGCAATGAATAACTTTACCAATATGTTTAACCCGGTTACTCCTACTGCAACAAATAATGATTATACTATCAACAACGAAGTGAACATTAATGTAGCAAATATGAGTAATGATTTAGACATCCAAGATGTCGCAAACAAAGTTTCTACAATTATTAACAAAAATATGACTAGAGACTGGAGAAAGCTTAGATGATAAAAGGACTGCTTCGGCAGTTCTTTTATTGTATGAAATTATAAAATGAAAGAGGTGAATAAATGTTACAATTTGAATTTGATGGACATAATTCTAGTGAATACGGGATTATAATGACTGGAATCACAGACAATGATAATCTTGAAAGCAGATCTTTACAGTTAGGAGAAAAGAATAGATATAGAGCAAGAGAAAATCATTTCGGAACAGTGTACGACGATAATTATAGCTTTACACTTAGCATCATGAAAAATCCTTGTCACAATATAAATGTGACACCTGAATTATCTAGTGGAATCATTACATACCCAGAAAAATGTACTCCTATATTGAAAAATGGTATTATTACTTTCCCATTGGAGTACATACCAGATGTTAAATTAGGTGTTATACAGATGAATGATACTGATTACCTTTCTTCAAGCAATATCCGTATTATTAATGGCTGGTTAACTTCTCCACAAACACCAAAATTATTTAAGATACTTGGTGGTGACTACTTCTACGAAGATATAGAGTTCTTTGCTACATTCACAGAAATTACTACTGATCATGTTGTGTTCCCATATGAAATGAATTTTACAGTCACTTGCGACAGTCCATATGGTTACACTCCTGAGATTACGCATAATATCACCTCTTCTTCTACTCTTCCAAAAACTTATATAATTAACAACACTTCTGACTGTCATGAAGATTACATCTATCCTCTTATTAAAATTTCCCCTAAAAGCCATGGCACTATTACAATCCAAAATGTAACAGACAATAACGGAACAATGAAAATAAATGCTTTAAAAGATGATGACTTTTATATTGATTGCCAGCATTTAAAAATATATGACATTACTAATTCAATTATAAGTTTTGAAGATTTGGGTGTAAAAGATATAGATAATATATACTGGCTTAGATTGGCTTACGGTGAAAATGAATTAAGATTCACTGGTGATGCTACATTTGAGCTTATTTATAGAGAACCAAGAAAGGTGGGTGCGTTTGGGTGAAAATAAATCATAAGTATGATATTTATGGACGTACTGAGCCTTCTATTATTTATTTAGCTAAACCTGGCAAAAGATTATATTGTGCGCTAGGAGGCATTGATACATCTACCGCTTCATTGTCGTTAAAAACTAATAATACAGCTGAATTAACATTTACTGTTGATAAATACATAAACAATACTGTTACTGACGGGTATGAAGAACTTGATGAGCTAATGGAGCTATACTGTGATGGCATTTGGTTCAAAATAGTAGATCCGCCAACTATTAATAATGATGGTTTGCGTGAAACTAAAGAGATTACTGCTGAGTCTTATGAAATCATGCTTACTCAATATAAACTGAAAAACTTTAAAATTAATATGGGCGAAGAAGATTCCTATGAAATGATGTATCAGGCAACTCATGATACAAATAAGTTTTATCAGATTAAGTTTTATGATTCAGAAAATGAAGATCTAAGTTTTTTACATTTAGTATTAAAACATGCAGATGTTCCTGGTTGGCATATAGGTTATGTGGATAATATTACTCCTGATGACGATGGAAAATTACTCCCTAATAATATATGTAACTTTGAAGTAGACGATCAAAATGTATATGCTTTCTTAACACAAGAGGCCGCACAAGCCTATAAATGTGTGTTTGAGTTTGATACTGTAAATATGACCATAAATGTTTATAGACCTGACAGCTTAGGTAAAGATACAAATGTAGTTTTGGGTTTTAGAAACATTCAGAATAGTATAACTATTTCCAGAGATGAAAATTTAGTTACACAATTTTATGTTGAAGGCTTAGATGATTATAATATTGATGCAGTCAATTTTGGTGATTCTGTAATTACTGATCTTTCCTATTTTATATGTGAGCCTTACATGGATACTTCACTACAAGAAAAATATAATGCATGGCAAAGCTACCGAGAGTCCCGCAGAGAAGAGTTTATTAATTTATCCAAAGAATATAATAAAAATTTGGAAGTTCTTACTGAATTAATGAATAGAGTCCCAATTGATACTGCTCAAACAAATTGGTTCGGGAAAAAAGTTGAAGATTTAAAAGATGCATATAATGCTAACATGGCAATCATTAAGGGTTTAGAAGCTCTATATGTTGATGATGAAAAGAATTTTGATTTAGAAGCTTTAAAAAAGTCACATGATTGGCCTTTATATGAATCAATTATGAACTACACTCTTCCATCTATTGTAGCTGCATTACAAGCTCAAGACGAAACCGTAGAAGGATTCGGTAAAGGAAATATTATTTCATGTGTAAATCCGATTGTGTTGGGCCAAGATTGGTATATGGTAAACCCTGGAACTTCTTCTTTTCAAACTATACAAATTGATGATGCTCCTGCTTATGGAATCACTCGTGGAGTTAAAGTAACTGGTACTAATGGAGGAATTTATCAACACAATATTAGTATTGAACCATCTCAGAGATATACTCTTAGTTGTTTTGTAAAAGGATCCGGTACATTTTATCTTGGTTATAATAACACTGGAGAAGATAGAAAGAATGTTGCTTATAACATTACATCTTCTTGGACAAGAGTTTATACTTCTTTTAATCTTTCTTCTCGTTTAATTGATGTAGCATTCGCTGGAACTAATGATTTCACTATATGCGGTATGCAATTAGAGATGGGCGATTCACCTAGCCAGTTTGGGTATTTCACGCAATCTGAAAATATTATAAAAGCTTATGAAACTGATTGGAAGTTATATGGAATCTCAGAATTAAAAGTAAAGATTTCAACTTACGATAGCTGTATTAAAGAATTAAAAAAGAGTGGTTATGCAGATGGTTATAATCCTCTTTCTGGATACGAAGAGGCATATTTCACTCAAATGCATCAGAAATATCTGGATTATTTGAATTTAAAAGATCAGGCTGAAACTGCATTAAAGGAACGTCAAGCTGAATATGATGCGGCTAAGAAACCTGAAATTCAAGAGAAACGAAACCAGATTGCAAAAGATGTGTTACTTGAAAATTTTGGTAAAGTACAGAACAAATACTCAGCTTTTACTGATAAAGAAACATATATTATTAAGAGTTTATATAGCCAATCCACTTATACAAATGAAAATATTATTGTTACTACTCTTGACAGTACTGCTGATGCCGTAGATAAGTCTAAAGTTCTTTATGACGATGCATTGGAAGAATTGTATGTGGAATCACATCCACAATATACATATACTGATGATGTAGAGAATGTATACGCTCTTCCAGAATTTAAGGAGTACCATGAACAGCTTGCGGTAAATGATTTTGTGCGTGTAGGAATCACTGATACTAATTATATTAAACTAAGAGTAATTGAAATCACATATAATCCTTGTGATTTAGATGAATCTATGGAAGTTACTTTTAGCAATATGATTCAGTACAAAGCTAAAAGGAATGATTATAATACTCTTTTAAACGATGCCCTTAATACTTCCAACCGTAATGGTGGTCGTGTTAATTCAGTCAACAAATCTTCTACTTCTGATTATGTCATCACATCAGAAGCTATCAAACAAATCTTTTCAAATCCTCTATTCAATTCAATGTTAGGTGGAACTGTCACTGGAGGAACCGGGTCTGGCGGAACCATTACCGCTGATACAATTATTGCAGAACTCGTGAAAGCAAAAGAAGGTGTATTTGATAAGCTTACTGTTGATACTGCTTTCATGAAATATCTCGATGTAAAACTTATTTCCGCAGATAAGATCACAACTCGTATTCTCGAAGCGGAACAGGCAAATATTGAAAAGCTGTCAGCTAAGATTATAGAATCTAACCAGATTAATGCTGATATGATTAATGTGAAAAATCTTCTTGCAGGTCATGCAGGAGTTGGAGAATTACATACAATTCATCTTACTGTAGAAAATGCAGAAATTGATCAGGCTGTTATTACTAATCTCATCGCAAAGAAAATTGCAGTTGGAGATTTAATGGCTCAAAATGCTCTTGCAAATCAAATTGTACTTATCTCTAAAGACAATAAACCTACTATTGCATTTCAAGAAAGTACCCAACAGTTTTATGATTCCAAAGGAAATGTTCGTGTGCAGATTGGTATGGACGGTAAAGGGGATTTCAACTTTATTGTTAAAAATGGAGACAGAGCCGCTTTATTTGATGAAAATGGTATTACCCAGACAGGTATTCCAGATAATACAATTCTTGGGGACATGATTAATAACGCCACCATTACCAAAGATAAACTTGGATTCCAAATCATAGAACCAAATGAACAAGGTGGTATTGATATCACTAATATTTATGATGGTAAAGGAAATCAATGGTGGGGAATAGAAAAGACTACTATTACAGATGACTACACAAAGCAGATTAAGAATGTTACAGATACTCTGACCGGACAAATCGAAACTAAGGTTAGTAATACTCAATATCTTAAAGATCAAGAATCTATCCGAACAGATTTTTCTGATATCAAACAAAATGTTTCTGGGATTACATCTACTGTAAGCAGTATGCAAACAGATCTTTCTGAAGCTCAAGAAAAAATTAAAGCAAACACCTCTTCTATTACTCAGAATGCAGATAAAATCAGTTTTATGGTAACTGGTGACAAAGAGTCTGAGTTCACAGTTACTGATAAATTTATTCAGATGATTTCTGACCATATTAGCATTGATGCCAGCACCATTGACATTAATGGTATTATCACTGCAATGAATACACACACTGGACCAGGTAAAACTAAAATCGACGGTGGTATTATTGATACCAATACTATTACTGCTGATTCTATTAAAGTTGATGCAATCAGATCAAAAATATTTGAAGATGATCTGACATCTAATTATTCACTAAAAGGTATCTGGTTTGATTTATCAGAGAACGGTGCCATTAAAGGTAAAAATTTTGCTGTTGATTCTAATGGTAATGCTTATATTCGTGGTAACAGCACTGTTGAGGGAACCATTATAGCTAATAAAGGTTATATTGGTGGTATTGGTGGTTTTACTATTGAAGCTGGGAAATTGTATTCTGGCATGGATAGCTTGCCTGAACAACCAACATCAGTATCAAAAGATAAAAATGTATATATTGGTACAGACGGAATTGCTCTTGGTAGTGGAAACTTCAGAGTTGATTCAAATGGTAAGCTTTATGCTAACTCTGGTACATTTTCAGGAACTATTTACGCTGATGGAGGAACTATTGGCGGTTGGAATATATCTGCAAATTCATTAAGTAACAGAGATGGATCCATAAGTTTGAATCCAGATGGTTTAAAACTTGGCAATCAGTTAAATATAGATAATCAAGGGAATGCAACTTTTGGTGGTAAACTATCAGCTGCTACCGGAAGTTTTTCTGGTGAATTAGTTGCAGCAACAGGTAGCTTTTCTGGAGAATTAAAAGCTGCAAGAGGTAGTTTTAAAGGAGAACTTTCTGGTGCAACTGGAAGTTTTACAGGTAGTGTTATTGCTACATCTATTACTGCAAAGCAATCATATTCTATTTATTATAACGATGTTGGAACTGGTGAACCAACTGATTCAGTACAAGTAATTACTGCATTTGACTGGGGAACTAATACAACTCAAATTGGATTTGGGTTGATAGATTCATCTTTAGACTCTTCAAAAATGCATGGAATGCTTCTGATAAAAGAACAAGGCGCAAGAGTTCTAACATTAATTGCAGATGATATTAATACAAATGGATGGTTAAATGTTAATAAACTTAATATTACTGATTCATTAGGACAGTATAAAGGAGTGCCATATAAATCAATTATGTGGAAACCAACAGGCACATTTGACTTTAATGGTTATAATCATCATCACACTATTCTTCCTTATAAAAACGGTAACTTTGCAGTAGGTATGGAAAGTACGACTACAGGAATGTTATCTATTAGTTTATTACCATATTTGTTATCAACTGAAACCGATGCATATGGTAATATTACAGTAAGTAAAACTAAAGATACTACTTCTCAGATAAGCATTGGAGCAACAGCTAATCCATATGCATGTATTTATGTAGATGCTATTTATCTTACTGGTGATAAAAAAACTTATACTTCACTGGCTAATTTAGGTGAAGGCGGCACAACTAATTATAATGGACTTACAAATAAACCTAAAATTAATAATGTTGAATTGGCAAGCGGAAATAATACATTATCTAATTTAGGGATCGCTGCACGATCACATTCTCATTCAAACTCTGACATCAATTGGAGTACTACGTTAGGATATAAAGGATTTGGTCATTGCCATACGGTTCTTATTAATAGTGATAAAAATATGTGTGTTGCCATTAGTAATGGTAGTGTTCCTGCATTCACTCCTTATAATGTTACATCATATACCAATATTGATAATTATATGGTAAGTGCTGGTGGAACTTGTAATTTAGGAAGCACATCTGCTCCTTGGAATGCTGTATATGCTAAGAATTACTATGATGAATATGGAAATAAGATTTCTACAGGCGGTGGTTCAATTAGTCTTAAAATTGATGGAGTTACACGTAGTTCTGGATTCACGAATTATAACCTTGCAACGCAAGATTGGGTGGCTGGTAAAGGATATTTAACTCAACATCAATCTCTTTCTGGATATGCTACTACAAGTTGGGTTAAAGGAGCATTTGGTGATACATTAAGTATTTCAGGAAGTACATTATATTTAAAAAATTATAACGGTTCTCAATTAAGCTCAGTTACTTTACCAACAAGTTCTGGTGGTGGGAATTATGCTCCATTAAATCATACACATGATCATTTAACAGGATCATTTGATGTTACAGTTGGTTCATCAACAATGTATCCAGATGGTGATGGTTCATATTCATGCGGTAGTAGTGGACATAGATGGAAATATGTTTATGCATCTAACGGTATAAATACTGGTTCTGATGAGTATATAAAAGAAAATATCAAAAGCATTACTAATTTTCCATCTATTGATAAATTTTATATGTCATTAAATCCAATTCAATATAAATTCAAACAACGTCCAAACGATGATGAAATATCTAAAATACATTTTGGATTTGGAGCAAGGGAAACAGAAAGACATCTAAAGGAAAATAATTTTGAATCAGAAAATTATAGTATAGTTACAAAATCTATTTTAGATAAGCCTAATTTTGTTGGACGTACTGATGAATATTCAATGAATTATCTTGAATTTATCTCTCTCAACACCCACATGACTCAAAAAGCCCATCACCGTATTGATTCTCTCGAATCTGAAAATCAATCCCTTAAGAATGAAATTCTTATGCTTCAGGGACAGCTCTCTCTCATTACTCAACGACTACAAAAAATGGAGGAAAAGTTATGTTAAAAATTAGTGAAACAAGAAATGTATCCGGTCAGGTTATGATCGGTGAAGGTGAAAACTCAAAGCAGGTTGCTTATCTTAATGCATCTGTTAGTAAAGATGGAAATGTAAATATCAATAAATCCATTCAGGATAGCGAAATATTTAAAACAAATAAAGAAGCAGTCCTGAAAGATTTTACAGAGTTTGAAACATATGTGTATGGAATTATTCCTGAATAAATAAGAGGCCATGAGCAATTGTGGTCTTTTATTATGCAAAGAAGGTGAAATATTTGACCAGTCGAGAATATGAACTTGAATTAAAGAAAATCAAAGCCAAAAATCGGCAGATTGAAATGAAACGAAATCTGAAGGCAGCAAAAGTTAGTAGATTTAACATTCCAAAGATTTCTACCAGTAAATTGATTCTTGTTGCAGTACTTCTACTCAATCTACAGATCATTTATTTCGTAGAAAAAGCGATCATGACATATGGTGATTTATCTGCTCTCTACGCTCTTATTGCTATCCCAGCGACACTTATCCCTACGGTGTGGGCTTATTTTAGTAAGGCAAAAGCTGAAAATTGTGCAGGCGGAATTACTTATGATTCTGCAATGGAACAACTTAGACAGTCATCTTCAGAAAATGATGAAGCTGTCGGTTAGGAGGAAATTATGAATATTAAACAGGGTATTCAGGACGTATTATATCTGATCATTACTGGTGTTCTTCCACTTCTTATTACTTATGGAATCCTCTTCTTAAAAGTAAAGATTAAAGAACAGGAAAAGAACCTGGAGAACGACCAGCTCGTAAAATATATAGACGCTGCCACTGATGCTATTAGTAAAGCAGTGCTCGCAGTTAATCAGACCTATGTTGATTCATTAAAGAAACAGGGTAAATTTGATGAGGAAGCTGCTAAAACTGCTAAACAGATGGCTATTGATAAAGCTAAGGCTTTGATTACAGAAGATTCTAAAGCGGCTATCGAAACATTATATTCTGACTTTGAAGCATATCTAAATGATGCTATTGAAGAACTCGTCAGAGAAAATAAAGTTACATATTAATATAAAAGGAGTACAAGGATTATGAAAAAAGTTATTGTAAATGCAGACATTATGGCAATGTATAAAACATTAAATTCTATGAAGAGTCGTGCGGATTTAATCGCAGGAGATGTTGATGTATTCTGGGCGAATACAATGAACCTGAAGACTCTTAAGGCGCAGGTAGATAAAATCTCAGAGGTTGAGCAGGAGTTAGTTGATTCTTATTTTACAGAGGAAAACTCACATTCTATTGTTGACGAAAACGGTAATGAAACAGGAAATCGTGCTCTTAATGATGACATAAAAGATAAAATCATCCCTGAAATTCAAGAAGGTCTGCAGAAAATTTATGATAAAACATGTGAACTTGATGTTGAGATGATTCCAGAGGAATCTCTCAAGAAAATGCTTAAATCTAATGAAGACAAACTGTCTATGCTTGATATGACAGTACTATATGAATTTGTAGAAAAAGGTGAGTAATAATGGCAACATATATTCAGGGAATTCAAACCTCTGTTGGTGTTGTTAAGTATGATTATAATTATCTGGCTAATCTCCCTGAATCAGATATGACATTATCTAAACAGGGTGCATTCGCTGATGCCCTTGTTGTTGGAAGAAAACTTACTCAGCTGGGAGCTGATGTGGATAAATTGAAAGAATCTATGACTGCCGTACAGAAATCTATCTCTGATCTGCAGTCTGCAGATTCTTCTTCTAACACTTCAATTGAACAGATCAATACATCATTACTTAGCATGACCAATAATATCGAAACAATACAGAACAATATTACTACTTTGACTCAGAATACTGCTGAGATCAAGAAAAGTGCTGATAATGCGAATTCATCAGTCACAACACTGCAGGAAACTATTAAGTCACTACAGACTAGAATTGAAGCTTTAGAAAAAACTCAGACTAAATAAGGAAGGAGGCAGTTATGTATACACTAAAAATTACAGATGAAAATACTGTTGTAACAACAGTCAAAGAATCAATTGTGGAAAGAAGCAATTATGTAGATAAGATTCAGATTGTAACAAATAAAATGTACCGGGAACAGATTGATATGTCAGATACAACTGTTTATATGAAGTATAAGCTCCCAGTGTCAGACAAAATTAAAATGACACAACTTATTATAAATAATCTTGAATATGAACAGAATTATATCCAGTATTTAATCCCTGTCGATGCAGCACTTACTGCTGAAGCCGGGGATATCGAAGTATCTTTCACGTTCTTAAAACTTGTTGCTAATGAAGACGGAACGTACACTTCTTATATTCGAAAAACCACATCAGGTGTTATTCATATTACTCCACTTGTACAATTTGATAAATATGAACCTTCTGAATTGTTTACTGAAATTGATCAGAGACTCCTTGCGATGGAAGGAATGATTAAAGATCTCAATGCTCAGAATAAAGCAACTTATGAAGGTATGGTAAAAGATATTCGTCTTAATACAGAAGACAGAAAAATCACTTTAACAGACAGAAATGGTGAAGATACCGGAGATGGTATCGTTGTAAAAAATCTTTCTGCTATGGTAGCCGAAGATATGACAGGTAAAGATCCTGATGGAACACAGGATGGAGTTGTCCATCTTGATCAGGTTGTTGACCTGGATAAATTATTAAAGTAAAGGAGTCATGATATGTCATTTAAAGATTCTAAAATTGCTGCTGCGGCTAATTCGGCAATGACTTTGAGTGCTGAGTTAGCCGTAGACACTGAGGAATATACATTATGTACTGATGGTCGTTATGAAGTATATACCAAATATCAAGACAATGCATATTCAACAGTGGATAACTTAAAAAATATTGCCGTTGATGCTACACAGATTAATATCATGCAGGAAGAAAACAGCCAGTATATGCCATTTAGGATTCCAAGATATTGGGATGGTATGGATCTTATGGATATGCTCATCCAGATAAGGTATGAATCTGTAGCTGAGAAAAAGGGTAAAGTAGCGACAGTTATCAATGTAGCTTCCAATAATACTTATATTCGATTTGGTTGGTTGATTGATGCTGCTGTTACAGCAAATGCCGGAGATATAATTTTTGAAATTATGGCTACTGGCGTAAATGAAAAAGGAAACAATTATATTTGGAGAACCAGACCAAATGGTCAGTTTACTGTTCTTCAAGGATTAAATTATGATGGAATCATTGAACCTTCTGAAGATTGGTATACAAGTTTTGTAAATATGATTCTTGGTCATGTAGCCGAAGCAAAACAGTATGCTGATGAAGCTAAAGAGTCTGCTGCTTCTATTAATGTAGATGATATAAAAGCAGATGTAAAAACATCTGTTATGAATGATCTTAATGGAACAGTAACTGAATCTCTGAAAGCATATTATACAAAAACAGAAGTTGATACAAAAGTCAAAGAATTAAACACTGCTATTTCCGGTATTGACAGTTTGAAGAACTTAAAAGTTGAATATGACAACACAACTGGAAATTTAGTGTTTAAAGATGGAACGGAACCTATTGGAGAACCTATTACTATTAACAGTCTTGCAAACCTCATAGTTGAGTATTCTGTTGTCAATGGAAAAGGTTCATTAGTATTCAAAGATGGAGAAACTATTATTCAGACTGTAGAACTTAGTTCTATTGAGCCATCTGCTGAGTGGAGAGCTGCATTGAAGCAGGAACTTGAAGCAGAAATGGACGAGAAAGATACAGTAATCTCTAATCGAATTGGTCCACTTGAAACAGCTAAAACTGAAATCGAAAAGAATGTAAATGCTAATACTACTGCTGTCTCAGAGATAAAAACTACTATTTCAAACATTGAGAAGAAAGTAGAAAGTGCTACTACAAAATCTGATGAGGCCAAAAATGCTGTAGATATCTTGAAACAAAATATGACTTCTTATGATACTCAGTTTGAAGGAATTAATACAGATATTACAGATGTTAAAGCCGCCATTGAAGAAATCAAAAAAAATCCTGCGGCTGCAGAGTACGATGTTACATACGAAAATAGTATTTTTACATTTTTAAAGGATGGAGAAATCCAGAAAAGCTTTAAAATTGAAGGTGGTGGAGGATCTTCCTCAGATACTACTACTATTACTATTGAAAGAATCACAAATGCAGATGCTATTTTCTTACTTGGTTCAAAAGCAATTATTGAATATAGTTTTTCATCTGTAGATAATACTGGTGATACAACTGGAGCCGGTACTGCTGTGTGGAAAGTTGGTAATACTATTGTAGCTACGAATACGGCTGCGCAAGGAAACAATAGTTTTGATATCACTGAATATCTTAATGTCGGTGCAAATACTATTAGATTAACTATTACCGACAGTTTTGGGACACTTGCCACTAAGACATGGACTGTTACTATTGTAGAATTCAAACTTGAAAGCACATTTGATGATACTTTGTTATATACAAATACAGATGTAGTATTTAGATATACACCTTATGGAAACGTTAATAAGACTCTTCATTTTATTCTTGATGGTGAAGACTTAGGCACTGTTGAAACTCAGTCCTCCGGCAGAATTATGTCTTATAATATTCCTAAACAGGAACATGGCAGCCATTTACTCAAAGTATATATGACTGCGACAATTAACAATAAAGAAATAACCTCAAATACTATTTGTAAGGATATTATTTGTGTTGATCCTACAAATAGAACTCCTATTATTGGATGTGCTCAACAGGAATTTACAGCACAACAGTACCAGGCAACAAGTATTAAATATGTTGTATATGATCCTGATCACAATCCAGCCTCTGTAAAACTATCAATTGATGGTAAAGTACAGAGCACTCTTTCTGTAAATCGTTCTGCTCAAATCTGGAGTTATAAGTCATCCACTGAAGGGAAACATAACCTGACCATCTCATGTCGTAAAGTGACTAAGATTTTATCAGTTAATATCACTAAACTTGATATTGATGTTGAACCAATCACAGCCAACTTAGCATTTGATTTTAACCCTGTTGGAAAATCCAATGGAGATACTGACAGACTCTGGACCGATAAAAATAACTCTGCTATTACTCTTTCAGTATCAGATAACTTTGACTGGGATAATGGTGGATACCAGATTGATGCTTCTGGAAACCAGTATTTCTGTGTAAAAGCTGGAACAACTGCTCAGATTAATTATAATCTCTTCGGAAAAGACCCGAAACAGACTGGTTCTGAATTCAAATTTGTATTTAAGACTCAGAATGTTCGTAATGCTTCTGCTACTTTCTTATCATGTATTGATGGTACTGAAGGCTCTGACGTAGGTATTAAAATGGATGTTCACGAAGCATACGTGAACACTTCTACTGACAGCTTATATTTTCCATATAGTGAAGAGGATATTATTGAATTTGAATATAATATCAATACAATTGATACAAAAGACACATCTGCAACTTCTATCATTATGACTTATGAAGACGGAGTTGGAGGAAGACCTCTTATTTATGATAATTCTCATAGACTGCACCAGTATTCTCCTGTTCCGATTACTATCGGTTCTCCGGATTGTGATGTGTTGATTTATAGAATGAAAGCTTATTCTGCTTCTCTCACAGATTCTGACATTCTTGCTAACTTTATTGCAGATGCCAGAGATTCAGATGAAATGATTGCAAGATATAATAGAAACCAGATCTACAATGACAATAATGCTCTTACTCCAGATTCTGTAGCTAATGCTTGCCCGAATCTAAGAGTAATCAAAATTGAAGCGCCGCATTTCACAAATGACAAGAAGGATTTTGTTAAAAATACTTCTATGGAATGTATTTATAAGAATGGGGATCCTAAATTAGATAACTGGAAATTTATTAACTGTTTCCACGCCGGACAGGGAACTACAAGTAATGAATATGGTTTTGCTGCCAGAAATATTGATGTTATTTGTTGTGCGGATGGTGTACATCAGATCAATAGTAAGATTCCTCTTGATCCTAACTATAAGACAGAGTTGGTTCTTGGCGATGGTACAAAATATGAAGACGGAACTGGTAAGATTAGTCTTACAAGAAACTCTGTTCCAAATAATTGGTGGAATTTTAAAGTAAATGTAGCATCTTCAAATATGGCAACTAATGCATTAGGACAGAAGAGATTCAACGACTTTTTACCATATGAAAGTCCTGCGGTACGTAGAGATCCTAAAGTTAAAAACTCTATGGAATTTGTCAACTGTGTAATCTTTATTAAAGAATCTGATCCTGATATTACTACTCATAGAGAATTTCAGGATACAGACTGGCACTTCTACTCTCTCGGTAATATGGGAGATTCAAAGAAGACTGATATTACAAGAGCTTATGATCCAGAGGATATGAAAGAATTCTGTATTGAAATCAGTGACAATACTCTTCCAAACTCTGCATTCCAGACCGGTATAACAAACCAAGATGGAACTATGAAATATCCTATCAGTAAAGCTGAATGGAAAACTGGTAATACAGCATATGATGCTCTGTATAATAACTGGGATGGATCATTTGAATTCAGATATGATTGTTGCGGCGATTCTAAGGATGGTTCTGCTCTTACTTCTGATGAAGCAAAAAAGAAAATACGTACAGATAACAAACAGATTTGGAGAGACTTCTATGAGTTTGTAATTACGTCTAGTGATAAAGAATTTAAAGATGGCTTGAAAGATTGGTGTATTCAGGATGCAATGCTCTATTTTTATTTAGTTACACTCAGATATAGTATGATTGATAATAGAGCCAAGAATGTTTTCCCGCATTGGGCAAAACATTATATCACTCAGGAAGAAGCTACAACTATGGGTGATAAAGCTAAATATTATACTATAGATGATGATGCGGCTGCTCTGCATAATGGTTATAGATTTGATCTATGGGCATATGATATGGACACTCAGCTTGGTATTAATAATTCAGGTGAGCTATCATTCCCATATGGTAAGGAAGATACTGACTATAAAGAAGAAGGAAATCCTTCATCTGGTTATGTTTTCAATGCTGCTGAATCTGTATTGTGGTGCAGAATACGTGATATATTTACACAAGAATTAAGAAACATGTATCAGTCTGTAGACTCTAACTGTTGGTCAGACTCCCACTTAATCAATGAGTATGAAGCATGGCAGAATCAGTTCCCAGAAGAACTGTGGAGAATCCACTATGAAAGATTGTATATAAGAACATATCGTGCTGGAACAGTAAGATTCCTTAATGAGATGATGAATGGACGTGGGAAATATCATCTCAGACAATGGGAACGTGACCAGCATATTTATATGGGAACGAAATTCTTACATACAGATGTAAAGTCTGATCAGATTATGTTCAGATGTAATACACCTAAGAAAGTTGTAGTTAAACCAGATTATACTCTGAAGATCATTCCTTATTCTGATATGTATATTTCTGTCCTTTATGGTAATTCACCAGAAACTACTCAGGTACGTGCAAAAGCCGGACAAGAATATAAGATTACTACGGACTTAACAAATATGGATGATACAGCTATTCTTATCTATGCTGCATCAAGAATTGAGGCACTAAATGACCTCTCTGCTTGTTATATTCATGATAATGATTTCTCAAAGGCTTCTAAGCTGAAAACTCTTATCATTGGTAATAATACAGCTGGATATCAGAATACTTTTATGACATCTCTTAATATGGGTAATAATACTCTTCTTGAGACCTTGGATATTCGTAATTGTCCAAATCTGACAGGCTCTGTTAACTTATCTGCATGTGAAAATCTTATTAATCTTTATGCTGATGGAACTATTGTAACATCTGTATTATTTGCTAATCATGGTAAGATTGCTCATGCTTCTCTTCCATCTTCTATCAACACTCTTACACTCAAGAACCTCAAAGACTTAACTGATCTTAAGGTTGCAGGATACGATAATTTACAGACATTTGTATGTCAGAATTCTATCGTAGATGCTCTTGCTATCTTAAATGCTGCTATTAATACTCTTCGTACCGTAACAATTACTGGTATCTCATGGAATCTTGACGATACTACGCTTCTTCTGAAATTAGCAAAGCTTACTGGTATTGATGATAATGGAGCTACCACAGAGCAGTCTGTTCTTACTGGAACCGTACATGTACCTGTAGTCAGACAGCAGGAATATAAAGAATTTGTTGGTTCTGAAAATGAACCTGGTATCTGGACAGACCTTGTTCTTACTTACGATTCAATCATTACTCAGTTCAAAGTTACATTTATAAATGATGATGAAAGTAATACTATCCTTGATATCCAGTACGTAGATAAAGGTGCAAATGCAGTTGATCCTATTACAAGAGAAATTGATCCGATTCCTACTCCTACCAAAGAAAGCACAATCAAACTTGATTATACATTCAAAGGCTGGGATGGATCTCTAACTGGAATCTTCGCTGACAGAACTATCAAAGCTGTATACAATAGCAAAGTGCGTGAATATACAGTAAAATATGTTTCTAAAGGATTAACTCTGCAGGAGTCTACTGGACAGTATGGTTCTTATATTAAGTATGAAGGTGACACTCCTACTTATACTGCTGAGGAATCAGCTTATAAGTACAACTTATTCAAAGGTTGGGATAAATCCGGATTTGTCGATGGAGATAAGACAATCAATGCAGTATATGAAACCTGCGAATACGTAGATGGATACTTTGATGGTAAGGATCTGGCCAATATGACACAGGTTGAGCTTTATACTCTTATGAAAATGGGACTTGAAGCAAAATCATTATCATTAAAAGATACATTAGATTTCAAACTTGGTGTTGATTATAGCTATGGCGACATTGAAGAGCATGAAGTTATTTCAGCTGCGACTAAATTTGATGGAACAAACTATATTGACACCGGATTAAAGATCATGGAAAAAGACAGAGACTTTACGATTGCTATTGACTTTGAATTCGATACAGACAATAGTGTAAATTCTACTCTTGCACAGTGCTTCCAAGGTGACGGTTCTAATGGATTTAGACTCTGGTATTCTCAGGAACCTCGTTTCTCATGGAATACTGATAGTATAACTCCATCTGCTGGAACAAACCGAGAGATTATTGTATTCCGTCATGAAGCTGGAAGTCAGAAGCTTTATGTATACAATTCAAACATGACTGGGAAAGAAGTATCTTCTACTACTCTGAATGCGATCAGGATTCCAGAGAATAGTTCCACTCTCGTATTTGGATGTTCTAAAGCTGACGATGGAGCATATGAAAACTTTGCAAAAGGCACTGTACATTGGGCTAAAGTCTGGTACGCAGATCTTGGTGAAGAACAATGTATGGATATTGCTGCATGGATCCACGAAGTAATCCCTATGGAAGTGGCTAAGTTTAAAGGATATTATCTGTCTGACGTTGCTTCAAAGAGAGCTAACATTACATTTGTTGCTTCTAATCTCCTTGGTACAGAAAAACCTTATAATAATAAGAGCACAAATGCAGGTGGATGGGCTGATTCTACATTAAATACATGGTTGAATACTCGTATGGTTAAGGCAATCTCTCCTTTATGGAAAGCTCTGATCAAACCTGTAAAAGTATACTCTTCTATTGGTAATAAATCTAATGACACTTCTGTATCTAATTGCAGATTCTATGTTCCATCTCTGTACGAAATTGATCCTACTGCTACTTCTGAACCATATATTTCTGAAACAAATGCTCCTATTGCTTATTTCACAGATGATGATACCAGAAAGAAAGCAAATTCTTCTACTCCTACGGAGTATAAATCTTACTGGACCAGATCTCCAAATGCTACAGTTGCAAACTGGCTGTATACAGTCAATGAAGCCGGTGAAACATATGGGTTCTCTTATCCAGGACAGAATTCTGGAATCTTACTTATGTTCTCAATTTCAAGTGAGGGGTAACCATTCCCATCTTATAAGGAGGATATCACATGTATTATAAAGTAATCAAAAATGATGAAGTCGTAGATGTCCTTAATCATATCCTGTATATCAAATATCAGGAAAAACATAGTCTGTTGCTTCTATGTGATATCACAGAAGCACAGGCTATTTTAAGTTCAGACGGAAAATATGGATGGCACATTGAAGGTCTCTATAATTTTCCGCCTGATAATGACATTTATGCAATAAAAGAAATTTCAAAATATGAATATGACAAATTGAAGAGGTGATCACAGCATGGCGTTAATTCCAACCTGGTATTCTGCATCAACTAAGCAAATTGCAGAAAAGGCTTTACAAAGAGGGGTGCTAAAATACCCAGGACTTTGTTACATCCAAGACAGTAAGAGTATAGCGTGGGTGACCATCGACAACACATTAGAATATGTCAAAGGAGATAAACAGATTACAGATGTAAAATGCATCGGATCAAATCTTATGTTTTTCTCTGGAGATAAACTGCTTTTCTCTTATGACATATCTATGACTGATGAAGATAAAGATCATATTATTGAAGAAGTCAAGAAAACAATCGGATTGGATAATTATGTCAAATCTTCTGAGCTTTCTACTCTTTTAGATAATATAATCGGTAATCTTGAAGATAAGTCCACTGTTGTAGACTATATCAACAGCTTATCTTATAACAAATTATTTGACGTACCTATTGTAAATCTTATAGGTACACTTACTGTTCCTGTGAAGATATCATCACTCGATGATGGTATTTATAAAGTAAAAGGCCAATGTATCATTGGCGGAAACAATACTACTGTTCAATCTTCTGCAGACGATGTTCTGTATCTTGTATCTCATGATGCTGATACTTCCAGCACAACAATCACAAAAATGCAAGGAAAATCTATTACATTGTATTTCATTCAGCAAGATGGTGAATATACGACTGATCGTTATATCACTGAAAGCTGGATTAATGAACAGAATTTTGCAAGTGCTGATTCTGTAAAAGAATATGTTTCAAATATTATTGAAGAAACTGTTCTGGATGTTTTAGATGAACATATTGACGCTGCTTTAGATCGAAAACTCGGAAGTATTGATTCCGAAGATTTAACAAATATATTTCAAGGAGGAAACTAATTATGGCAAAATTACAGTTCGCTACACTTTCTAATCTTCAGGAGTTTTTAAATCTGCATAACGTACAGATCGACTCTAAAATCAGTGAGGCTGTCAAAAACTCAATTAAAACAGTATCTCAGTCAGAAGACGGATACACACTTTATTTCTACACAAAAACTGCTCCAGTAACTATTGATGAAGCAGCATTTACTATTACTATTCCTCAGCCAACAGGAAAAGCTGACAAAGTAAAAGGTGCAGTAAAAGGTCATCTTGCAGGATTAGATGAAAATGGTAATCTGGTAGATTCTGGAAAGACTGTTGCAGATTTCGATGCTGCTGGCGCTGCTAACACAGCAAAAACAGAAGTAATGTCTTATGTTGGTACCATTCCTGCTGATGCAAAAGCTAAAAATGTAGTTGCTTATATCAAAGAAGCTGTTACTACTGGTCAGTATGATGATTCTGCATTAAAAGCAAGCGTTGCAGCTAATACAGCAGCTATTGGAACACTGAATGGCACTGGTGACGGATCAGTAAAGAAAGCTGTTGCAGATGCAGTCGCTAAAATCGTTGCAGATGCTCCAGAAGCATATGATACACTGAAAGAGATTTCTGATTGGATTTCTACACATACATCTGATGCTGCTACAATGAATTCTCAGATCAAAACAAATAAAGAGGATATCACAAAGCTGAAGACTCTTATCGGTACTCTTCCAGAATCTGCTACATCCAAAGATATTGTAAGCTATATTGCTGAGTATGTATCTAAAGCTCTCGCAGACTCTGATCTTTCTCAGTATGCAAAAGCTGCTGATCTTGAAGCTGCTGTAGGAAGAATTGATACTATTGAAAAGAAATTACCTACATTAGAAGCTGCTGATAAAAAGAATGCAGAAGATATTACTGCTGTTAAAGGCAGAATGGGTACAGCAGAAGGCAAAATTACTGCTGTAGAAAAAGATCTTGCTACTGAAAAACCGAAGATTGCTAAGAACACATCTGATATCACCGCTCTTAAGGGGCTTGTTGGAGATGGATATGAAGCAATTCCAAGTGCGTCTATCAAAGGTTTATTTACTGCGTAAAAAACAATTGATTTTATTGGGAGGAGAGCTGCAATGCTCTCCTTCTATTTTAAAAATAAAAATGGAAGGATGTGACTAATGCAAAATGAAAGAACAATTTCTTAATCTCACTGGATTAACAGAACTGGTTGGTTATTTGAAGACAAGTATAGCTAATCATAAAGAAATACTTCCATATGCTTCCAATAAGTTATTTCCGTCTGTTGGAGATATAAATACTATTTATATAAATACTGCTACGAATACTATTTATCGTTGGGATAGCTCAAGCAAAACTTATATTACTCTAGCAAAAGCCGTAAAGTCTGTTGCTATCTCAGAAAGTACTGAAAACGGAAAAATCACACTCACTGTAGATGGTAATAAAACTACTGTTCCTATTCACGGATTAGGATCTGCTGCATATACAAATTCAAGTGCTTACTCTTCTGCCGGGCATACTCATACAAAAGCTCAGGTAGGACTTGGTAATGTAGATAATACAGCAGATGCAAATAAGAGTGTAAAACATGCAACTACTGCTGATAGTGCAACTACTGCAGGAACAGCTACAAATGTATCCGCTGGAGAAGGTACTGCTGATGCAGCTAGACATGTTTGGTTTTCTGACTCTACCACAGAGACAAAGCGAGCATACAGCGATAAGTTTAAATATAATCCTGTTACTAATAATCTGACAGTAAATGTTACAGGAAATGCTGCGACTGCAAGTAGTGTCGCATGGGGTAACATTACAGGAAAACCTTCTACCTATACTCCTTCTGCGCATAATCATAATGATTCAACTATTACTTCTCTCAACGCAAGTAAACTCTTTGGAACAATTGATATTGCAAGGCTTCCCCATGGAGCATTAGAACGTCTGGTTATTGTTGAAGATGATACTGCACGTTTTAAACTTACTACTGCTAATATTCAGCTTGGTGATACCGTAAAAGTAACTAAGACTGAAAAAATGTATTATGTTGTTGATGAGAGCAAATTATCTTCTGAGGCTGGTTATTCAGTATATACTGCCGGAACTGCTACTTCTGTACCATGGTCTGGAGTTACTGAAAAGCCTAGCAGCTATCCACCAGCGTCTCATAATCATGATGAACGTTATTATACCGAGACTGAGATGAATAGTAAATTAGCTGAAAAAGCTACAAAAGTACATACGCATACTAAAAGTGAAGTCGGATTAGGCAACGTTGACAATACTGCTGATGCCACAAAAAGTGTTAAATATGCTATTTCTGCAGGTAGCGCATCATCTGCCGCTGCTCTTACTTCTAATGCTGGATCATCAACTCAGCCAGTATATTTCTCAGGTGGTAAGCCAATAGCTTGTTCATATACACTTGGTAAGTCAGTGCCTGCAGATGCATTATTTACCGATCATACTTATGGAAACATGAAGGGTGCTACTTCTTCTTCCGCCGGAAGTGCTGGTCTTGTTCCTGCACCTAATATAGGAGAACAATTAAAATTTCTTCGTGCAGATGGTACATGGGTAATTCCTACAAATACGACATATTCTGTAGGTACTACAAGCTATTCCGGTACAACTAAACTCTATACTTCCACAGGATCTGCTACAGATGGCACCATGACTCAAAATGCTATTACAACTGCCCTAAATGGAAAATCTGCTACTGGACACACACATAATTATGCTGGATCATCTTCAGCCGGTGGAAATGCGAACGCAGCTGTAAAATTAGCTACTGCAAGAAAGATTGGTAGTGCTTCATTCGATGGCACTGCCGACATTACTTTATCTCAGATGGGACTTAATGTTCCTGTTGAAATTACAAAGGCTGATTATCTTGCAAAAAAGAAAGCTGGAACTTTAAACGCAAATACCTATTACAATGTTATTGATGAATATGATTCTGCAAATGTTATTAACGACTCATCTGTAACAGCCAACAGTGCGTTTTCAAGTACTAAATCAGAAAAAACATATGCGAAGAAAAGTACACTTGTTACTACTACTCTCACAGCTAGTAAATGGACTGGTTCCTCTGCTCCGTATACATATGTATTACCTGTATCTGGCGCGACTACTTCAAATATAGTAGAAATTAATTATGCTTCTAACGCATCATCTCAAGCAATAGAGGCATATCAGAACGCTATGTTAGCTGACGGAGGACAGACTACAAATCAAATTACTATAAAAGCAACTGAGAAACCAACTGTAGATATTCCCATTACTATTGTTATAAGAAATGATTTATAAAAGGAGGCGATAACATGGCAATTTATAAAGGTGAACAATGTCTTGCTGGAGTTGGTAAGAATGCAACTATTAAAATTGGTACTGCTAAAACAGGTACTTCGGCTGCGGTAACTAATTCTGGTACTGATACAGATGCTATATTGAATTTTACATTACCTAAAGGAGATCAGGGAGTAGGAATTTCAAGCGTTATCCCTCATTATCTTGCAAATCCTAAATCGCAAGGAGTGACCAGATCAACTACTGGATGGGCGACTTCTGCTCAGGTTATGACATCTACAAACAAATATTTGTGGTGTTATCATGAATTTGTTTTGACAAACAATAATCATTTGTACACTACTCCAACAGTTATAGGTGTTTATGGAGATAAAGGTGATCCGGGTACAACTGATTATAATGGATTACAGAATAAACCGGTCGTTAATGGAGCTGTAACTGCTTATCAGTCAGATATTATGAAATCTCAGTTAAGGAATGTGACGTTTTCTGCTGAAGAACCTAAGACAACTGATGGTAAACCTGGTGATATGTGGGTGGTGTATGGCGATGAGTAATATTAAAACAGGTGATATTTTAAACTTTGATTATACTGGTGCTGTTCAGAGTGTCACATTACCTAAAGGAACTTATAAATTGGAATGCTGGGGCGCTCAAGGGGGAAATCGGAGCCAAGATAGTGCTTCTGCTACAGTTACAGGTTCTGGACTTGGTGGTTATTCTATTGGAACACTAACTTTAACACAATTAACTACTTGTTATATTTATGTCGGTGGGCAAGGTGGAATGTCTAGTTCTACAGGTAATGTGAAAGTTGAAGGAGGTTTCAATGGCGGTGGTTTTGCTTCTCACGAGAGTACAGGTGAACCTGGAAATGGTGGTGGCGGAGCTACTGATGTAAGAATTGCTCAAGACTCATTATATGCTAGAGTTATTGTCGCTGGTGGAGGTGGCGGTTCAGGTGAAGATAACGAAACTGGCGGATATGGTGGTGGTGAAACCGGTGGCGCAGGATCGGGGAACACTTCATTAACACAAGCTTCTCAAACTTCTGGTGGAACTAATTCATTTGGCTTTGGCCTTGGTGGTAATACCTATAATGGCGGAGCTGGCGGCGGAGGATGGTACGGTGGAGCGAGTAGATACTCCGTTTCATCATACTCTACTGGATCTGATTCTGAAGGCGGTGGAGGTGGTTCAGGCTATGTTTACACATCATCCACAGCTAAAAACTATCCATCAGGTTGTTTATTAAACTCTTCTTATTATCTTTCTAACGCACAAACAATCGCAGGCAATAATTCTTTTGCTTCTCCCACAGGTTCATCTGAGACAGGGCACTCTGGTAACGGCTATTGTCGAATTACTGTTATTGAATGCAAGAATACGGCACTATATACCAGAATAAACAATTCAATGAAAAAGGCTACTGCATTTTATTTCAAATTAAATAATAACAAAATGTACGGTATTAGTTTTGCTAATTCTAATGGTGCAGTTATGAATTTTGATTATACTGGATCAGTCCAGACTGCTACATTGACTCCTGGTAGATATAAACTTGAGTGTTGGGGAGCACAAGGTGGAAATAGCAATCAATCAAACGGAACTTATGGTAATGGTGGAAAAGGTGGCTATTCTACTGGTATTTTAAATGTTTCAACTAATACCACTATATATATAACAGTAGGAGGGCAAGGTCAAAATGGCGTCTTTAATACTAGAACTGCTGGTGGTTTTAATGGCGGCGGTGATGGTTATGGCACTAACTACTCTGGCGTAGGTGGCGGAGGTGGTGGAGCTTCTGATATTTCTTTAATGAGTCCTGTATTTTCACACTCATCTTATTTTATAAATAACATTCGAGATACAAACTCACTATTAAGTAGAATTATTGTTGCAGGTGGCGGAGGATCTGCAGGATATGACGTTAGTAATAATGCAGCTAATGGTGGTGCTGGCGGAGGTACTACAGGACAAGATGGATTATCAAACCGCGTTTATCATGGCACTGGCGGAAAACAAACTACTTTTGGTACAGGAGGACCATCAGAGGAACCTAATAGGTATTCCGTCCAAGCTAAATTCGGATGTGGAGCATCAGCCAGTAATTCTACAGAAGTAGCGCCTGGTGGAGGCGGTGGCTGGTACGGAGGTGGATTACATTGTGATTCTGCTGGTGGTGGATCAGGTTATGTCTATACTCCTACCACTGCTTCAAATTATCCTTCTGGATGTTTATTAAATTCTGCTTATTATCTTTCTAATGCTCAAACCATTGCTGGCAACCAATCATTCTCTTCACCAACAGGTGGTACAGAAACAGGCCATTCAGGTAATGGCTACGTAAGAATCACTAAATTAACAGATGTAATATACCTTACTCATGCTAATAATGACATAATGGATTTTAATTACACAGGTTCTACACAATCTAAGACTCTAAAACCAGGTACATATACAATAGAATGCTGGGGTGGTCAAGGAGGAACTTACAGTGGTTACATAGGCGGATACGGTGGTTACTCCAAAGGCACAATTACTCTTACTAAAACGACTACTGTTTATGTATCTGTTGGCGGAGCTGGATCTTCCTCTTCTACTGCTGCAGGATTCAATGGTGGAGGAACTGGTATTTCTTCTGGTAGAGGTGGTGGAGGAGCTACAGATGTTCGCATAGGTCAAAATTCTCTATATTCAAGAGTTATCGTAGCCGGAGGTGGCGGCGGAGCTGGTGTAACAAGTGCCTATGCTAATCCTTGTGGTTGTGGTGGTGGAGAATATGGTGGAGATGGATATTGCAATAACACTACCGGTTCTTATACTACTGGTCAAAATAGATCTGGCGGTAGTGCCTCACAAACTGCAGGTGGTATAACTTGGAGTACAGGCACTCAGGCTACTTTTGGTCAAGGCGGAAATGCTTCCGGCTACTCTTGTGGTGGCGGAGGAGGCGGCTGGTACGGTGGCGGCGGAGCCTATGACAGTGAATCTGACTCTGATGGACGTTGGGGTGGAGGAGGCTCAGGATATGTTTATACCTCTTCTACAGCTAAAAATTACCCTAACGGATGTCTACTAAATTCTACTCATTATCTCACAAATGCTCAGACTATCGCAGGAGACACTTCTTTTACTTCTCCTACAGGATCAGCAGAAACTGGTCACACAGGCAATGGATTCTGCAGAATTACAAATTTGAACCCAACACAATATGGATTATACGTAAAAACGAACTCTGGTTGGAAACACATAGATTTATAAAAGGAGGGCTTAACTATGCCGATTATATTTCACGGAACAGGTAGTGGCGGCTCTGCTAAAAAACTAAAAACCGCACGAACTATTAATGGTACGAATTTTGATGGTACAGCTAATATTACTACTGCTAATTGGGGAACAACAAGAACCGTTACTGTAGGAAATACAAGTAAATCTGTAAATGGATCTGGAAACGTAAGCTGGTCATTAGCTGAAATAGGTATTCATCTTTCAACAACGGAACCTGCAGCTAGTGACGGAAAGAATGGAGATATTTGGATTACTTATGAATAAAAGACTGAAAGGAAGGTGAGGCTTATGGCTTGTAGTAATGGATGTGGAACTTCTTGTGCTACTGACTGCACTCATTCATCATCTGGTGGATGTGGTGGTTCTTGTGGTGGTTCTTGCTCTACTAACTGTACTGGTGGATGTTCTGGATATTGTGATGGAACTTGTAAGGGAGGTTCAGGAAGTACTTGTTCTGACTGTACTGCCAAATGTGCTAATGACTGTACTGGAGCTTGTACAAGTGCTTGTGTTACTGGATGTACTGGCTGTGGGAATAACTGTGATGGAGACTGTACAAGCGCCTGTGCTCAAAGGTGCTCTAATGATTGCAATGCTGCATGTACTGCTACTTGTGCTTATGATTGCGAGCATACTTGCACTGCTTCTTGTGCCAACGATTGCACCAGTTGTGGTGGATCTTGCTCAAGTAATTGCTCAGGAAATTGTGATTCCGGTTGTTATACTGGTTGTTATGGTTGTGATTCTACCTGTTCTGGTGGTTGTTCTGGCACTTGTAATACTACTTGCACTACCACTTGCGCCAATGACTGCACTGGCGGATGCAAAGGAACCTGTACAGGTGGATGTGGTGGTTCTTGTGATAATTCATGCGGCTTTTCTTGTGAAGCTTCATGTGATAATAATTGTACTGCTATTTGTTCTGTATCTTCTGTGTACGGTGGAAACTCAGAAAAGAGCGTATTGAATTTTGCTTATACAGGTAAAGCTCAATCTGTAACCCTTGAACCTGGAAAATATGTTCTTGAATGTTGGGGAGCACAAGGTGGTTATCGTTTTAATTCTAGTTATGGTGGAAAAGGTGGCTATTCTACAGGAACTTTAACATTGACTCAAAAAACTACTATATACATATATGTCGGTGGATCTGGAAATTCTGTTACATCAGCATCAAATTCAATCTATCCCGGAGGTTTCAATGGTGGTGGATATAGATACAATTATAAAGGTGGTGGTGGCGCTACTGATATTCGTATTGGAAGTGCTTCTTTATATGCAAGAGTAATTGTTGCTGGTGGTGGTGGTTCTGATGGTAATTTTGGATATAGTGGCGGATATGCTGGCGGCGTATCTGGTGCTAGGGGTAATTTTGGATGTGGTTCATATGGATATGGTGGATCTCAAACTGCTTCATATTCATCTTTAAGTGCTATTAATTCACAAGGCACCACAAATTCTTCTTCTAACTGTGCTGCTGGTTTTGGTTTCGGTGGTTTTGGATGTTATTACGCTTCAGGTTACGGCGGAGCTGGCGGCGGAGGATGGTACGGTGGACAAGGTACTTATCCTGATGGTTCTAGAGATGATGATGGTGGTGGCGGAGGTGGATCAGGTTACGTTTATACTTCCTCTTCTGCTTCTAACTATCCTCAAGGCTGTCTTCTAAATTCATCTTACTATCTTTCTGATGCTTCTAATTTATCTGGCAATGAATCTTTTAAATCTCCTTCCGGATCTACAGAAACAGGTCATTCTGATAATGGCTATTGTAGGATTACCTGTTATATCAAAAAGAAAACTCTACATTGTAAAATGAATAATGAAATTAAAAAAGCAGCTCCAGTATTTATGAAGATGAACAATAAAATTTATGATGCTGGCGCTAATGCTGTAATGGATTTTGCTTATACAGGAACAGCTCAAGCTATATCACTTCCAAGAGGAAAATATACAATAGAATGCTGGGGTGCTCAAGGAGGTTCATATAGTAGTTATTATGGTGGTGCTGGAGGATATTCTGTCGGAACCATAACTCTAACTAAAAATTCTACGGATTTATATATTTATGTTGGTGGACAACCAGAAGCTACAACTTCAACAGGTGAAACACCTGGTGGATTTAACGGAGGAGGAAAAGGTTGTTCAAGAACTTATAATTATAGTAGTTATGGACAAGGCGGCGGCGGTGCAACCGATGTTCGTATAGAAAAAAATGATCTTTATGCTAGAGTTATTGTCGCTGGTGGAGGTGGAGGTTCATCATCAGAAAATTCGCTTACAACAAAATATGGCGGTGGAACTACTGGTGGTTCTTCTGCTTCTGGATATGGAGCTACACAAACTGCTGCAGGTACAAATGGTTCGTTTGGTCAAGGTGGTTCTGCAACAACTTCTGGAACTAATTATAATTATGGTTCCGGCGGTGGCGGAGGTGGATGGTATGGCGGTGGTGCATGTTCTGATTATAGTAATAGCACTAACTACCAAGGCTATAATGGCGGAGGTTCAGGATATGTTTACACTTCAGCTACTGCTGCTAATTATCCAAGTGGTAATTATGTAAATTCTTCTTACTACCTTACCAATGCGCAAACTATAGCAGGAAATCAATCATTTAAATCACCTGATGGAACAAATGAAACAGGCCATACCGGAAATGGTTTCTGTCGAATCACCCGTAAATCAGGAAAAATATTTGTAAAACAAAACGGATCATGGATCAAAGTGTAATGCTTTGGTCCATGTTTAAATTACAGGAGGAATTGTTATGAAACTTATTTTAAAAGATGGACAAGAACTAATTATTACTCGTGCTAACGATACATATTCATATGAAGGATATAAAGATGGGTTGGGAAATGATATGAATAGAAATATCGTGGCTACTATTTCTATCTTCAACTCTGATAAATCCTTAAATACAATCAGAGACATGATCACTGACGAGAATAGAACCGGTTTTAGAATTGTATATGGAAATACTCAGAAAGACTATGACGGAATGAAAATTGAGAGTATTTCAGAAGAAATCTCCAATGAAAGAAGTGTTATTAATATCTCATTAGCTACAGATAAAACCATAGCTCCTACTGAGACCACTGGAACAACAACAGAAAAAACTAAAGAAGAAACTAAAGAAAAAACGGAAACAGCTTCTGATAAATAATTAAGAATGAAAGGAATATAAGGATATGAGAAAAATAATCGTAAAGGTTGATAAAGAAAAAGCTACAGAGCTTGAAAGAGTTAATTTTGAATTAAACTTCGTAAAAGACATTGTACAGAGAGTTATTGAATCACATCCAAGCGATTTAGAACTCATCAATGGAGATACTCTTATGTCTTACAATAAACGTGGTGCAGAATTACAGAGAAAGTATGCTGCTCTTGCAAATGAGATGGAAAAGGAATACATCCCAGAATACCTCGAAGGTCATCAGTATAGTTGGATTATTCCAAATAATTCTGATGAAATGACTATTACTATTAAATGTAATTGTGAGATTCCAGAATTAGAGGGAATAGCATGAAAAGAACAGAACAATATTCGGATCAGATAGCTAGACTTTATCCATCTAAGAAGGTAAAAACCGATGACGGACAAAGAATATTAACACAGAGTATCACTTTTCAAGTAACTGATGATTGCAACCTTGCGTGTCTATATTGTTACCAAGGACACAAAGGAAAAAATCGAATGTCGTTTGAAACAGCTAAGAAATTCTTTGATTTAGTTGTATCAGGTGAAAAAGGTTTTAAATCTTATATCAATCCAGAGAAATCTCCTGGATTGGTTGTAGATTTCATTGGAGGAGAACCCTTTCTTGAGATAGAGCTTATAGATCAAATCTGTACTTATATTATGGATAAACTCATAGAGTTGGATCATCCTTGGGCCATGAAAACTATGTTCTCTATTTGTTCAAATGGTGTTTTATACAGAGACGAAAAAGTACAAGCATTTCTTCGTAAGTGGGCCAATAGATTATCTTTCTCAGTTACTATTGATGGGAATAAAGAATTACATGATTCCTGTCGAGTTTTTCCAGATGGTGGTCCAAGTTATGACATAGCTGTCGATGCTGCGTCAGATTGGATGAAACGTGGAAATCATATGGGAAGCAAGATCACAATTGCTCCGGGCAATATCAGCTTTCTATACGATGCTATTAAGCATATGGTCGATCTTGGATATGATGAAATCAATGCCAATTGTGTATATGAAAAGGGTTGGACACCTGTACATGCAACTGTTCTTTACGATCAAATGAAACGCATATCTGATTATTTCTTGGAACAGAATTTTGATTTTGAACGTGATTTCTTCTGTTCCCTTTATAATGAAGACTTCTTTCAGCCTAAAGATCCTGATGATTTACAAAGTTGGTGTGGAGGCGTTGGTAATTCAATGATTGCTTGCGATCCTCAAGGTCGCATATTTCCATGTATCAGATATATGGAATCTTCTCTTAATGGAGAGCAAGAACCGTACTCTATTGGTGATGTAGATAATGGTATAGGATGCACAGAATGTTATAAATGCAGAATTAATTGTATGGCAAAAATAGATAGAAGGACACAGAGTACAGATGAATGTTTCTATTGTCCTATAGCTGCAGGATGTTCTAATTGTTCTGGTTATGATTATCAAGTGAATGGTACTCCTGACTCAAAAGCTACTTATATATGTGTTATGCATAAAGCTCGTGCTCTTGGAAACCTGTATTTCTGGAATAAATATTATAGAAAAAATAATATGAATAAACGAATGAAAAACTATGTACCAGATGAATGGGCACTTGAGATTATTTCTGAATCAGAACTTAATATGTTGAAAGAACTTGAAAGAGAGGATTAAAAGCCTCTCTTTTTTATTGACTAAAAGGAGGCTTGATATTATGGCAGAAATTAAAGGAATTGATGTTTCCAGATGGAATGGAAGCATTGACTGGAAAACTGTTGCTAGTTATGGAATGGGCTTCGCTATCCTAAGAATCACAGAAAAAGGAAATATTATTGATAGCACATTCGAACCTAATTATAAAGGCTGTATTGAGAATAAGATTCCTGTTGGAGTCTATAAATACAGCTATGCTACTACTATTGCTCAGATTGAAGATGAAGCAAATGTAGTTATTAAAACATTGAATAAAAGAAAACTGGATTATCCAGTATTTCTTGATATAGAGGATAAATGTCAGGAGAACTTATCTGACAGTTTAATGATGAAAATGATCGAAGCTTTTAGAGCTATTATTGTCAAAGCTGGATATAAATTTGGCATTTATTGTGGTTATTCTTGGTATCAGAACCAGTTGCCAGAAGGTGCTAAAAAGTACGATTGCTGGGTTGCCCGATATCCTAATAATGATACCGGTGAATTACAGGAAAGATTAAGAGTTCCTGCTTCTACTGGTGTTATTGGATGGCAATATTCTAGTAAGGCAACCATTCCTGGAATTCCAACAAAAACTGATCGAAGTGTATTCTATAAAGACTATTCTAAATCTTCTACTACTTCTACAAACTCTCTCAAACCAACAACTACACAAGGAAGTGATACTATGAATAAAGATAAAGCTATTGATGCTCTTATTGCTTGCGCTGAAAATGAGGTTGGATATTTAGAGAAGAAATCTAATTCTCAGCTTGATGATAAAACTGCAAATGCAGGTTACAATAACTACACTAAATACTGGAGAGATGTATATCCTCAGTATCAGGCACAGGCTTGGTGTGCAGCGTTTGTGAGTTGGTGCATGATGAAAACATTCGGTCTTGATGTAGCTAAAAAACTCCTTAAACATTGGCCTTATGTATACTGTCCTACTCTTGGAAATCTCTTCACAAAGTATGCAAATCCACAGCGAGGAGACATTGTGATCTTCTATCGTCATGGCACATTTGCTCATACTGGATTAGTAACAAAAGTCGAAGGAGATAAATTTTATACTATTGAAGGTAACACTTCAGGAGGTTCTTCTATTGTTCCAAATGGTGGTGGAGTTTATGCTAAGAGTTATTATAATTCAAATCTCCCTGGAACAAAGTTTTGTCGTCCAGACTATTCTATTGTTACATCCATCTTAACTTCTAACACCTCTTCTACATCATCTCCTGCACCTGTACAGCCATCTTATACTGCATGGGTAGGTTCTTGTACAGCTAATGGAACAGATGTATTCTCAGGCGCTACAGGAGCTTCTAAGCTAAGTACATATCCTAAACTTAATGCAGGTAATCTTGTGGATATCATCGGTGAATCTGGTACAAGATATCAGGTTCGTATCGCTGCAAAATATATAGGGTATGTAGAAAAATCTAACATTAAAAATCCTGTTGCAACAACTACAAAAAAATATCCATTTGTAGGAAAAGTAACTGCAAGTAAATTGAATGTTCGCAAAAAACCCGGTACTGAACATCCGTTACTTCCAGAGTATCCGATGTTAAATAAAGACAATCTTATTAATGTCCTCGGAGTTACAAAAGATACTAAAGGTGACAGATGGTACAAAGTATCAATCACTAAAAAAGAATATGTTGGCTATGTATCAGCCAAATATATCATTAAGGCATAAGGAGGTACGTCATGGGTATTGAACAGATACAGAAAATCCATGAGTTTGGTGAGATCAATGTGATCATATCTTTACTTCTTTGTGCAATGCTTGTTATAGCTTTAAAAGCTGGATGGGAGAAACTTCTTGATGTTCTTGGTCTCGAAACAAAAGCATCTCTACAGAAGAAAGCTTTAGAGAAGAAGTTGTCTGATATGGAACAGAAAATTGCTGATTTTGAGCAGTCTCAACATAATTATCATGGCCAGTCCATTAATATCAGAGATAAACTCGAAGATAATCAGAAAGTATTACAAGATGGCATTAATGAACTGAAGACGCTTCTCATCAATAAAGAAATTGATGATATAAGAACAACTATTTTAGATTTCTCTAATGCTGTCATGAACGGCAGAGATTATAACAAAGAACAATACGAACATATTATTGATTTGTATGATAAATATGAAAAAATTCTTGAACAGAATGGGATGACTAATGGTCGTGTTACTGCTTCCATGGAATTCGTATTAAAAAACTATCAAGATTTAATGGACAATGGTTTTAAAAAATAATCCTTGCATTTATGTAGGGATTATTTTTTATGGGGAATGTTACATGGAAAATAAATTCTTATCACCTGAAATAAATCAAAAAATTTATGATTATTGTAAAAATACGATTACTGATTCACTGAAATTTTACTTATATATACATATTATCCCAAAAGAAATAAATTCATATGGACATGATAAATATTATGTAGGAATTACTTCGAGACATCCTAAAATACGATGGATGAACGGGCTTGGATATAAGACACAAATGTTTTATAGAGCAATTGAAAAATATGGCTGGAACAACATCGAACATAAAATTATTGCCTCAAACTTAAGCCAAACTGAAGCTGAAGAATTAGAAAAAGAAATTATTTTATATTTGAAATCTAATCAACCAGAATATGGATATAATATTGCTTCTGGTGGCATGTTTGTTGGTGGTCACTGTGTAAAAATTGCCCAATATGATCTAAACGGAAATTTTATTAAATCATATCCTAGCATAGGAAACGCTGCATTAGAGATAAATCAAAATAAAGAAAGTAGTGGAATACGTTGGGCACTATCTCAAGAAGGCCGTACATGGAAGGGATTTATGTGGAGAGAATATGAAGAAGATCCTATACCAAAAATAGAACCATATATACCTTATGATTGTCGTACTCCTATCTTACAATATGATTTATATGGTAACTTTATCAAAGAGTGGGATAGCCTGAAAGAAGCATCTGATTATTATAAAACTTATTGTATATCAAATGCATGCAGGCAGCTGGCTCCTACCGCTGTTGGGTTCCAATGGAAGTATAAAAACGACGACAGAATTATAAAAGATATTCATAATAGCACTAATAAGAAAACAATTTATGTATATACATTAGATGGTCAATTTATTAATCAGTATGAAAGTATTTCTGATGCAGTTAGAAAATTAAATATACCAATTAATCGTTCATATTTGGATGTGTCTAATTGTTATGCTGATATTCGGAAAAATTCTTCACATGGATATAGATGGTGCGATACATATTATGATAAATTACCACCACTATTACAACGTGGGAAACCTATTATTCAACTTAACAATAATAAGCAAATTATAAATATATTTAATAACATGAATATGGCAACTAATGAAACATCAGAAAGCCGATCAACAATTACAAACAGTTCAAACAAAGATAGATTAACCAAACGTGGATATTATTGGAAATTTGCATCTGATATATCATCAGATAATCTAAATTTTATTAATGAAGATATTAAAGAAAAATATTATGAAATGACCGCATAAAATTTTATGGGTAGTCAAGCATTATACTTGGCTACCCATTTTTTTACTTTGATTCTTTATCAAGCATATTCCGAACGTCTTCTACAGAAAGTCCTTTTTCTCGAAGTAATTTGGCAAGATCTTTCATAGACTGTTCTTCTTTTACGGCTACTTCTTTCTTCTCTGCTGCAACAAGATCTTTAGAAAGATTCTTTTTCTGCACTCTCAAGCCTTTGATATCTTCTGTAAGCTTAGTAATTTGTTCTTCTATAGATGTAATTTGTGCCTTAATTTCTTCTGATGTAAGCTCTACTTTTCTTACTCTTGCCATTTTTTAACTACCTCTTTTCGATTTAATAAGGGTGAAATAAGGGTGAAGTTTTTAAGAAGTGCTTGTTTTATAAGGCTCTAAGTCGGTTGTTCATGGGTACCGGAAACCACTGCTCTATCCACTGAGCTACAGGCGCGTATCTTGAAAATCAATCTTTTGAAACCTTTGTAAATACTGAAAAGCATTGATTTTACTGGCTTTAAAGCCACTTTGCAAGAGATATTCAGTTGTAAAACTTGATACCTAGTCGTGTTAGTTTATACCCTTTTCACCCTATTAAATTTAATTCATAAGGGGGAAATAAGGGGGAATATTTCATTTTCCGCATTGATAAGGGGGAAATAATTATTGCTTCATCCTTATCCGTATGCTATAATTTACTTAACACATAATTCATATTATCATAATTTTGGAAAAAAGTAAAGTTTTTTATTTTGTAAGTAAAATTAGTGTAATTTTGTACAACGGAGGGATGTATATGGCAAGAAGGGAAAAAGGTTCAGGATCATGGGATACTGTAACAAAGAATGACATTACATACTATAGGTACCGTAAGAAATATAATGGTATGACAAGCCGGAAAGAATTTGTAGGAAGGACAAAAGCTGATGTAAAACGCAAGATACAAGAATTTGAAGCTAAGAGTATGAGGGTTAACCAAAAAGATTATCGTAAGATGACTCTTGGGGAATGTATAGATAATATCCTGCAGACGTTGGAGCCGACTTTCAAGACAAATAACTATGCTACTCTTCAGTCTACAAATCGCTGCTATATTAAAACTAATCCGATTGCTGATGTTCAGATGGCTGCTATAGACAAGATTGTCATTCAAACATACTATACAAATATGTCGAAGAAATATTCTGAGAGCACTGTTAAAAAGACACGCACTCTTTTCAATATTGTTTTCGATTATCTTGTATCCTGTAACATCATCACAGAGAATCCTGCAAAAGGGATTAAGATGCCGCATAAGTCAAAATATGCAGTACAGAAGAAAGAACACTCTTTCTTATCTTTAGAAGAAGCTGAAAAATTTTATAATACGGCTCTTATGAAAGCAGATTCTGCTTTACCAGGTGTAAGGACAGGTGATTATATCTATGGACGTAATGCCAGGTTCTGTCTGTTAGTTCTTTATACTGGCATGCGTATAGGAGAAGCTTATGCTCTCACATGGAAAGATATAGATTTTAAGAATAATACCATTAACATAGATAAGACAATGGAGCGTATTAAAGTAGATGGCAAATATCAGTGGCTCATAGATACACCAAAGCGTCCTAAGTCAATCAGAGTCATTCCTCTAGCAAATCGTGCAAAGGAACAGCTGCTCTGGCTTAAAACTGTGTCTCCTGGACTGGAAGCATCCGGAGATGACCATATATTCGTAACTAAGAACAATATTCCGCCATCACAATCAACTCTTACCAGAACACTTAAAGCGATTCTCAAGAGAGCTGGCATCGAATCTAATGGCTTCGGCCTACATGATCTTAGGCATTCGTTCGGATCTATGCTGCTGCAGAAAGGATGGGAACAGAACCAACCTGTAGATATCAAGGTAATATCAGAGATACTTGGACATGAAGATGTTTCCACAACTTATAACATATATATGCATATCATGAATAAACATAAATCAGAAGTCATAAATTTACTTGATTAAAAATAAGGGAGTTATATCATTTCGATATAGCTCCCATTTTTTACTATAAAAATATTGTTTTACGTATATTATCAGATATCCATTTAAGATACTTTTCTTTAGGAATCCTGTATGTATTTCCTATTTTTATTTTAGGGAAAGAACTTAGTTGAATAAGCTGATATGTTTTGTTACGTCCTATTTTAAGATGTTTTTGTATATCTGTTGGAGTTAACATTTCATCCATTCCATACTCCTTTTGATTATATGAGCCATATTTAAAGGACTCCATGAATAGCCTTTATTTGAAATTACATAATCTACTTCATCCTTAATACCATCAAATTGACCCACATCAGATAGATTTCTCCTATAGGCTTCTTCTATGTCGTCACCACGTTCCAGAATTTTAATTAATCTATCCCTTCGAGGAACATCAATATAGAAAGATATAATATGCAAATCTTTGTTCTTCTTTAATTGTCTGAGCCCATGAGGAGTCAAGACAACTACTTTATCATCTGTACAGTCTTCTTTGGCTGTTCCATATTGCCAACCATTGTAAGAAGCATGTTCAGCAAAAAGATCTTTTTCTATCATATCATTAAATTGCTCTTCTGTAATAAAATAATATGTTTCTCCATCTACATCTTCTTTTCTCATAGGTCTAGTAGTATATGTAACTATTTTATTAAAACCTAAAGCAATAAGCTCTCTTTCAATAGAACTTTTACCTGATGCTGATTCTCCTACAAGTACTATCATGCGGCATTCTCCTTTGTATAAGTAATTAACTCCTTAGCATAAGGAAGAGTTAAAATCCAGTCACAAAACTGATGCCATTCAGTTAATTTATGAGACTTCCTCTGAAAATACATAGAACGAAGATTCTCATAATTCAAACTGAGAGTTCTTGTCTGAAGCCATCCATTAGGCAACCAACGTACTAAAGCTTTCCAATAGCGTTTGTCTTTAGTCTCAAGATATTTCTGTCTATAATGCTCACACTGATTAATAATAGTTGTCGGGTCTTCAATCTCTGAATCGAAATCGTCTGTTTCAAAACATTCCAAAGTAATAGGTGTACTAGCAAGTTTGTGCATTGTACTGGAACTATTAGCTACTGTTCCTACTTTGTATGTATCGTACTCTTTCCACCAATAAAGCGGTGCGGTAATAGTAACAGCTACAGAAATCTGTCTTAAAAATTTTCTATGCTCTGGTCCGGCACTGATAAGTCTCTGACATAAATCCATATCGTTTGGACCAATAATATAATCCGTCATTCCGCACTGGTCGTAAGGCCCGTCATCAAATGGGCATTCACCACATTCGGCAAGCACACAAGAAACACTATCACTCTTACTATGAGACATTAACGGCAGTCTCATTCCATAAAGTGCTTCTTCAAAGTTATATACATGTGTTCTTTCAAATTTCATAGTTAAACCCTCCACTTTTTAATAGCTTTATTAAAAATTTCTATATCTATTTCTGGACCCATAATATTTATGTCAATATCTTTTGGTAATCCAAAAGATAAGACTCCCAGAATAGACTTTAAATCAATAACATATCTTCCGAACTGTGCATCAATATCACAATTTTTAAATCTATTGGCAATACTGACAATTTCTGTAGCATCTGTCGAATCATTTAGTCGAATTTTCATCTTTATCCTTTCTTTTTGTTAAATAGTATGATATAGTGTAGATGGTTGTTTTATACACTTCACTTGTACACAACCAACACACATTTTTTTTAGAGGCACTCTATTCAGCGCCTCTATTTTTTATTTATCTGTACTTCCAAATCCACCATTACGAGTACCCTCAGTTTTATCATCTTCTGTAATTCCATAAGGTAAGAAAATCCCCTGACAGAAGCCATCACCTTTAGCTACTTTCATAGTTTTAACCCCTTCATTGGTAATTTTAACCATAATATGCCCTTCGTTATCTGAATAGAAATAATCACTGTCAATGATGCCAACTGTGTTCTCAAGTCTTATTCTATATTTAAAACCTAAACCACTTCTTGGAAACAACATTAGTACCCAATCATTGTTCATTCCGCAACGAATACCAGTTGGAATCTTAATTGTTTCTCCCGGCTCTAACACAAATGACAACGGTGAATAGAAGTCATAGCCAGCACTACCTTTAGTTGCTCTCTGAGGAAGTTCAATAGGGTAATATGCATCTTTAATTGTTTTATCAGTAATCATTGACGGCTTACTGAATGAATCTTTCCATGCTGTTTCAAACTGTTCATAAGATACTTTTTCAAATTTTGCAACTCTTTTCATTTACAAATCTCCTTTTTTAAATATTCAATATATTTGTCCCATTCACCTAATGAATGGATATATTCTTTAGTTTTTAAACATTTTTTCTTCATATCTTTTTTCAAATCAATTGTCCTATACTGCTTACTTTTTTGAAGTTTATTGGTCAAAAAAGCATCGGTCACCCTAGAGACTAACAAGTAATCCTTGTTGTCCATAGAATCCAAAATAGCATTGTATTCTGCTAAATCTTCCTCAGGAATAGGGTAATCACATTTGGGTAAGTTCTTAGTCGAGAAAGGACTAATATCTGATCCTGCAGTTGCAGGTTTAAGAAAAGATGCTATGTATTCTAACTTACGAGCATGGAACTTAAATTCTATTTCTTTATCATTTTCCATGATACTTCGTACAGTTCCTTCATCTTCAAGTGCTTTGTATAATTCTTCATAAGTCTTATATTCCGGCAACCCAATATCATTAGCTATAGCTTTTAAAATATTGTGTCCTCTTCCTATAGATGGGATATAAGCTACAAGAGTAGAAAAACCATAATGATATATCTGAGCACCACCATAGCATTTGATATAAATATCATCAAAACTTGGGTCTATTCCTCCAGAATCATCTCTGGGATAATCATTGGTACTTTGATCTATTGCAGCTTTTAGCCTGTAAGTACCTTTATATTTCATTAGATATTTTGCCATTATTCTTCCTTTTCAAATAACTTTTCGATACCAGTTACATTGTTTCCATGATTCATAGTTTTTGCCAGTTCTTTCTGCCATAGAGTTTTCCATTCATCCGGTGCTTGATATTCACTCACTAAAATTATGTTCTTGTCGCTCATTAAATTAGCCCATGTCCAAAACCTATCATAGTCAAAGTTTAATGATGTATTATATTGTTTAGTCCCTTTATAAGGAATATCACAATAGAATAAGCAGTTTTCATAGCCTGTATAAAGTTCTTCATAGTCTCCAGAGATGAAGTCTATACCTAAAAGATCAGGTAACTGCTTTATAAAATTCCTCTTAGCTTCATCATAATAATTTCGTTTACTTCTACCCTCTAAGAATCCTTGACCATTAAAACCACCATCATAAAATCTCCCGGAGTAACTTGCAAAAAAACCTATCGCAGCTATATACCATTGAGGATAATTAGTAAAATCGTCTGCATAATATGCTTTTCTGCAATCACTATATAATTCTTTTGTTACTATATCAGGGAGTTCAGAGAGACAATCTCTGTTTTTGAAAAGCTCTATCAGATATGTATTGTTGTCAGATGCAATTTTCTTTTCACATTTAATTTTATCAATAATATTACATCCACCACAAAACGGCTCTATATATGTTGTAATTCCATTTTTGTTTATTTTATCTTGAATAATCGGAACTAAGTCTTTAGCTATTCTGGATTTACTTCCCATATATTTCAAATCTATTTACCAGAAAGTGACATGTCCTTAGCGCGCGCCTAACTTTTATCCTTTCTGTTATTTTATTGTCCTATCATTTCTTTAGTAATTTCTTTATATATTGATCTATAATCTTTATACTTACTTGACTGCAAAACTTCTAAAACCAAATTTTCTTTATTCTTATCAACTCCCACTATAAATTTCGGATATATTAAACCAAAATTATTCGAATCTTTATTAAAATCATAAGGATTGTGGATTTTCACTGTTTTAATTGATTTTAATCGCCTAACGCAATCATGGTATGAATATGCAGGAGCTGCTAAATAATACTTTCTATTTCTCCAATCCATAATTATTTCCTAAACTCCTCTGCTAAAATTTCAAATTCCACATTATCATGCAACCTTCCGTCCATTAATTTACATATTTGTCTATGATAAGCACATTCCCTACCACCATGTTTCTCAATAAAGTTCCTGTATCCACGAATGGCTGGATTGTCTGCTATACAGCTCCAACAAAGTCTATTCAAATGGTATTTCTCAAAGATGTCACATATGATTTGATATAAATCTTTAGCAAATAATACATTACCTTTATCAAAACTAATTGCACCAAAACGATCAGCGCTCATTGTTACAAAACTAACAGAATATGAAATATATCCTAATATATTGCCATCGTTATCAACAGAAACAAAATGATGAGAATCATAATTGTTGTTTGGAATATCCGGTTCTTCAACTCCAGACCAACCAGAATAATACATATATTCTTCGTTGTACCAAGTCTCTATATATTTCTTTTTTATTTCTTCTTTATATAATTGTGCTGGTTTAATCATTCTCTATTCCTCATATTGTCTTAACTCATTAACAATGGTAATAAAAACGCCCACAAGCACCATGGCGATTCTGTAATTTTCATACCTATTATTACTGCTACAGCAGTTGAAATCCATGCTATTGCTTTTGCAAATTCCATATCCTAATTCTCCTTCAATACCATAATTACTGCATTACACATACCAATAATCTTTTGAAATTTTTCATCTTTCGAATGAACGTTTGCGCTAGACAAGGCATATCCATTTTCTGCAATTTCTTTTATTGCTGACATCCATTCAACAACAATGTTACTACCAGATTTTTCTTTAAGCTGATTTTCAGCATACATTCTTTCTTTATCAATAACTTCTTTATCAATCATTGTTAATATTCCTCATAGTCAGTCTCATCACTGATATTTAATTTATGTTTCTCAGCTTCATGTACTTTATTCAATGCGACTTTTTTACTATCAAATACTACTTCTCCTACAGTATTAAATCCTAAGAGATACTCATGTTTATCTCTTTTATCCATACCTACAAAGTAGGTGTCTGTGACTGTACGAACAGTCAAATCACAGACATCATAGATACCTACTGTAGGGAAAATTCTTGTATAATAGAGCTTGTCACCTTTTTCTATTACTTTCATTAATCACATTTACTCCATCCACAATTCTTGCAAGTGTTACAGCCACCTTCAAAGACTAATTCTCCACCACACTGAGGACATTTCGCCTTAGAAACTGGTACAATTTTAGGTGTAATAACTTCTAATTCTTTTTCTTCAATATCTGAAAAACCTACTTCATCCATCATCTCTTCATACATTTCAAGAAGAGCATTTCCAATAGCTACAGGACAACTGCTGCCTTTAGATGTATCGTGCTTAGTAGCTGTTCTAACCGCATATGATGGACAGGTACCAGAAGATTTTAACTGATCTACTATGGAATAAACATCAATTCCGCCTCTAGCTGCCAAAGAAATCATTCTCGAAAGTCCAATCATAAAATTATTACACCCACCGGAAGACCCTTTACTGAAATAAGTTTCAAGCAACTGGCCATTGTCTGGATCAAAGAAAGCTTCACAATGGAGTGTTCCACAACCTGTCCTAAGAGTTCTCTTTTTGCCAATGCAATTATCATCTGCTTTGATGATCATTCCTCTTTCTAATCTGTGAGGTTTTTCTACAATATCTTCTACATTCTCTTTAATAGTAAGAATACCTGCACGTTTACATCCATCTCTAAAGATAGTTACACCTTTTAATCCTGCATCCCATGCAGTCATGTATAATCCTTCCACCTGTTCAACTGTAAAATCATTTGGAACATTAACAGTAGAACTGATAGATGCATCAATGTGTGACTGCCAAATACTTTGCATATAGATTCTGTTCTTATAATCCAGTGTCTGAGCTGTTACAAAGTAATCTGGTAATTCAGAATCATCTTTTAATCCATGTTTATCCATATATTCTTTTACAATTGGAGTGTAGACTTTATAATATTCATCATGACCTTTAAGAGACTCTGTTTTTCTTGTATAGTAGTTTGCAAAAATAGGTTCAATACCACCAGACACACCAAGCATAGTTGAAAGAGATCCAGTTGGTGCAATTGTAAGTAACTGAGAGTTTCTAAGTCCAAATGATTCTACTAATTCTTTTGTTTCTCCTAATGCATTTTTACTATAAAACGCTGATTGTTCTACCGCTTCTGGTTTATATTTAGGATATACACCATATTCTTTTGCTAACACAGCAGATGTTTTAATTGCCATATCTGCCATAGTATGTCCAATCATGTCACATAAATCAATGGCTTCTGGACTACCATATTTAATTCCCAGTTTAATAAGCAAATCGGCAAGACCAAAGATTCCAAGTCCAATCTGTCTCCAATCATATACAGATTCTCTTTGTTCTTTTAATGGATGGAGTGGAAGTCCTTCATCTAATACTTCATTTAATGCAATAACAGACGATTTGACACAATGCTTAAAACTCTCAAAATCAAATCCTGTATCACATGCAAATTCAGCTAGGTTAATGCTACCAAGAAGGCATGAACCTCCCGCTGGCAAAGGTTCTTCTGCGCATGGATTTGTTCCTGCATATTCAAACTCATCATCACAACTAAGTAAATTCCAGTTATTGATTCTGTCCCAGAAAAGCATTCCAGGTTCAGCATAATCCCAGTTCATTTCACACATTTTATGGAACATTTCATATGCATCAATTTCTTTAGTGATGGTTTCTCCTGTTTCTAACCTAGTAAATGATAAAGTAAATGGAGTTTTATTCTTTACCGCAGCCATAAACTTGTCTGTAATTCTAATAGAAATATTAGCTTTTGTGACTCTATCAAGGTCTGATTTAATACCAATAAACTCTTCTAAGTCTGGATGCTCACATGAAAGACTAAGCATTAAAGCTCCTCTACGTCCCGCTTGCCCGATTAATCCAGTAACCATAGAATATAAGTCCATAAATGATACAGAACCAGTTGTTTCTTTAGCGGCATTATTGACCTTTGCACCTCTTGGAGATAATTTACTAATATCAACTCCACATCCACCACCATAGCTATATGTACGAGCAAGTTTTTTAGCGCAGTCAAAGATACTTTCAATATTGTCTTCTGGTGGTTCAATTACATAGCAATTACTGAGACTAATTTTACGTCCTTTATTCTCAAGACCTCTATTAGCAAGAATGCGACCTCCAAATAAGAACTTTTTCTCTTTAATTAAATTAGCAATTTCTGAATTTCCACCAGATACACGATTAATCCACTCATCAAAAGTTTCATTTTCATATCTGTATTTTCTTTCCCAAATGTCTTGTCCTAATTGATTCTCTGTTCCTAACCATTCCTGTACTGTCATACACATTCTCCTTAATCGTAATAATTAATAATATAATCAACAGCTTCTTCAAGAGTATCAAACACTACATCACAATCTTCAGGAAGCCATTCATATACATTCTGTTTCCCAAATCCAATAACAGGTATCCCTTTATCAACTGCATATTGTAATTCCTGTCCAGTTCCCACAGAATTTTCAGTATTATTAAGGTTTACTAAAATCAAATCACTATTGGCGATGAGATACTTTATATAGAAATTTTTTGTCTGCTTGGCTGTAATAGATTTAGAGCCATCTCTAGGAAAATACTCTGTTGGATCATATAAGTGATATGCAATAAGATCTAAATACTTTTGTGCTAAAATAAATCTCTCAAAAGCTTCATTCCTCCAAGATGTCCCTTCATCAACTAATCCTTTGCAAGCACCAGCTAAATAAATATTTAATCTTTTCATTTTATTCCTCCATCATATATTTAATAAACAAAGCTGCATCATCAGGGTCCTCACAATGCAATTCAAGAGTATCTAATAAAGTGTCCCCTGACTGTACCAAAGCAGTTAAAACAAATCTGCATAACTGACTGTTAAGGACAATATTGTCACCTTCCGGTGAGACAATATCTACTCTTCCTTTACATTTATCTACTACTTTAAAAAATGATTCAAAATCTTTAATTCTATTAATTTTCACTCTTGTCCTCCTTATCTCTCAAATCATCTTTTCTAAACATACTGCGTAATCAACTTTTCGTGAAATTTCATTGAATACTACATTCTCAGATACTTTGCCAACATACCAAAAATAAGGACTAATACCTTCGTTCATTTTTTCTGCTAATTTATCTGCTCTTTCCTGGTGCTCATATGCTATATTGCCATATTTAAGTTTCTCTGAATCCCATACAGTATTCCCTATCTTTGTTTTAAATGTTAAATATGATTCATACTCTTTAATATATTCTCTAACTACCGAAAGCATTTTAGGGATATTTTCTTCTAGCACTGGATCACCAATAAATTCCACTGGATACACGACAATGATGTTGATATGTGGCGGTTCCATACTAGCAACTTCTTTTACACAAAAGTTTTTGTCATCTAAAACTATTATTTTAGTTACCTCCCTTCTACTAATTCAAATTCTTCTTTAAATTCTTCGTCTGTATAGCAATTCCATGTATAATCTTCTAATCCTAAAACATACCACCGATTATAGAAGTAATATGTTCTATACCAACCGAGATGTTCAACAATACAATGCCTGTCATTATCTTCTTTGATAAATATATGTTCACCATCAATATTAGGCTCAAATATTTTCAAAACTTCTTCTCGATTTTGTTTTGTTAAATATATACACTCATATTGTTCTTTCCTCACACATTTCATTGTTATCTCCTATGAATAATTGAAAATCATTAGCTTCACAACAAGCTGCTTTATATAGAGTAGCCATAGAAAATACTTCTCCTGGCTGGAATCTATCTACTTCTTTGTATCTATAACAGGATTCTTTTTTAGGACAATCCACTAACTCTCCTGCACAGAAAGTAATATCGTGACTAAACGCCATAATACCCGCCTCCCATCGGTTCATTAATAAATTCATCTATTGATCTATAGTCTTTAAGCATAGCAATTGCTCTACATAAGATGCCTTCTATTTCACAATATTGAGCGCTATCAGCAATATCTGATAATCTATCAATCACCTGTGTAATTGTCATATTCTTATATGATGGCTCTTTGTATTCATCCATATTTATACCTCCTAAAAATCAAATTTCTTGTTACATAATTCATCTAAATCATCCATAAGATAAGTTTGTCTATGGATAATCTGTTCTTTAGTAATTGCGTATTGCAGAGCCTTAGTCTGAGCACATAGTATAAATTTTTTACTGGCTCTAGTAATCATGGTGTATAAGAGTTCTTTATTAAGCATAATAAACATTGAAAAGTCTATTCCTCCAATAACTGTATCAAACTGACTTCCTTGAGCTGAATGACAAGTTATTGCATATCCAAGCTCTATATAAGGAGCATGTGATTTAGGTACTTCTACATAGCCAATTCCTTGAAAATCTATCAGGATATAATCATCTTTTATATCTTTTATGATGCCTAAGTTTCCATTAAAGATATCTACAACTGAACCATCAGAATTAATTATCTGGTACTTATTCTGTTTGTTTATAACTTTATCTCCTACTTTTAATACCCATTGAACTACTCCACTTTTCATAATTTTGTATTGCTTTTTTGATTTGGGGTTGTATATCTGTTGAGCTATATGATTTAAAGAAGCTACTGAAGACACTCCTTGTTTACAAGGAACAATGATTTGCACATCCAGAATAGATTTAGCATGTTTGATTTCTTCTTTAAAATACTGCACTATATTATGATATGTATTAGATTTATCAGTATAGCAATTAAGAATCATGTCCTGAAGTTCACCTCTTGTTTCTTCTCCAGTCCACCCATCAGAAGTTAATTGTTTTCCTTGTCTCACTCGAATACTTTCAGTAATAATCGCTGATTTCTGAGCTTGTCTATGAATTTTATCAAGGAAAATTGAAGATATATATTTAGATTCAAGCATATCAGCAGCTACTGCACAGGAACCTATAGATTCTAGCTGCCCCACATCTCCAATAAAGATTACTTTTGTTCCAGTAGCACACGCTTTCAGTAATTGCTTAAAAAGATAACCATCAATCATAGACATTTCGTCCACTACAATAATGTCATAATCTAAAGGATCATACTCATAGTCAAATGGTGTTCTTGGATCTCCATATTTGAGTTTGAGTAACTTATGAATTGTTTGACTTTCTTTACCAGAAGCTTCACTAATTCTCGCCGCAGCTCTTCCGGCTAAAGCTACTGTTACACTTTTATAATCTTGCAGGATAGTAAGAATACCATCAATAATACTCGTCTTACCTGTTCCGCCGTAACCGGAGATACAGCATAACTGATTATCGAGAACCATTTTAATACCCTCAAGCTGTTGCTCTGTATAATCCCATCCTTGAGCTTTTTCTTTCTTTTTAATTATCTCTAGCCAGTTACTATACTTAAATTTATTAGGGGCATTTTTTAATCTTACTAAATGTTCAGCTATCGAATATTCTAAGTCATAATACCATTTCAATCCTATCTTAGTTTTTTCTTTATTCCATACAATCATTTGGGAATCTTGTAAATCATGTATCGCTTCAGCGATATTCAAATCAGGTACTTCTTCTCCTATTTTATCTATTAACTCTTGCATGATTTCTTCTGAATAACTAAATGATTTTCCATTCTCTCCTTGATTCCTTAGAAACATTTTAATACAAGTTTCAATCCGATCTATACCATAAGGATCAGCTCCATTCTGCAGTGCTATATCATCGGCTGTTTTCCAACCTATCCCTCTTATGATTGTCAAATCATATGGATGATTTTTTACTACATCAACGGCTTTATCTACATCTTCATGATAGTATTTAATAATCTTTTCTATCAATTTATCAGTAATAGAATATCTGGCTAAATCAATATAAGCTTTGTGTTTGTCATAAGTATCATTAAATTTCTCAATCCACTTAGTAGCTACGTTAGGGCCACATCCTTTAATTTTTGTAAGTTCTTTTACGTTCCCTTCTTTTAAAGCTAAGTAAGGATTATCTAAAGTCTCATACATTCTTTGTACATGTTTGGGGAATAGTTTGCAGAGAATATATTTTTGACCTCTAATATCAGTTTCAGCTAAATCATTATTCATAGAGCTTTCAAGAATACTAATTTGCTCTCCCCAGGTGGGGCTGTAGTCCATTTCACCTTTTATGTCGTAAACTTTTCCTATAATAGGCGTATGAATATTTCCTTTAATACAATATCTCATGCCTTTTGTAAGATTTCCTACAGTTATTTCTCTCACTGTTGCATAAAATATGCCCCAGTGAGTAGAATCATTATAGTATTTTTGCTCTTCTAAAAGACCTTTGAACTGTACCTGTTCAACTACAGTTTCTATTATCCTTCACCAACTTTCTTTCTATCTGTTTGAGCCAATATTGTTCCATCATTGTAAATTTCCTCAATTCTATTAGTTGTATGAGTATAAACAGTGTCTGGATATTTCATAATAACAAATTGATCTTCACGCCTATAACCACAAACAATGATTTTAGAACCTCTTTTAAACCAAGACTCTTCCAGAACTTTTTTCTTGCCTGCAGGTGTCTGCTCAGAAATTCTTTTATTATAATAACTATACTGACCTTTGTTATATTTACAGGTTACGACACCATGGTTAGTCAGCAACGACACCAAATGTTTATTATTATCAGAGTCTAAAACAGTTCCAGCTAATCGAAATATTTTATATTTAGGAAAATGTTTAATTTCTCCTCTAACTCTTCTTGTGGTATGCTCATACACTTCAGGAATCTCTGGGAGTGAATTATAATCAACCACTCCATACTTTGGCTCATTCAAATTCCACAACTCATGCCGATCCGGGTAATAGCTTAATGATTCCATATCCCATTGTTCTAATGATCCAGATGCATAAGATTCCATTGTTGAGTCAAGTTTTTTCTGGTTATATAATTGAAGTGTCTCAGGTAAAGCCATATAATCTTTCAATGGTTGGATAAGAGCATCCCATTCTTTATTAAAGAGCTTCTCTGAAATAATTACTCCATCCTCCTTTGTACCCACAATACATGTATTAAAGTGCTCCATCAAAAATTCTGTACCTCTTTCATCAAGAGCAAAATATCTGTCATGATATCCTTTTTTAGGTACCTTTTTTCCTTCATCTATTATATTTTTTAAAAAGAAACTCTCATGTAAAGCATACGCTTTGAAATTCTTGATTCTAATCATTGTTTCCATCTCTTTTGGGAAGATGTCATATTCTAATGCTGAGTTAAACTGCTGCATAGTCAGCTTATCTATAGGTGTAAATACATTACGAGAAAGAAACTTTTTCATTGTTTCCATGCGATCTGGAGAATCAAGTTCATTGAAACAACCAGCTTTAATTAGAATAATCATTTTAGCAGTACCAATAATCTTAGTGTCTACCATACGTTTACAGAAATCTTCAAATGAACTATAAGGCTGATGCTCTACAATGGCACGAGCTATATCATCACCTATTCCACAAAGTCCTTTAAAAGAGAAAATAATACGATTGTTCTTTTCATCTGGGACAAAGGAAAACTTTGCTTCATTGATAAGAGGTCTGTCTACTATGATTGAACGCTGCTTAAAATTGGCTATTGCTTTCGCAATTTTCCCATATTGAGTGGACTTATTATCATCAAGCTCTTCGTTGGCTCCGGCATTGATAATTAAACATGCTGTATTCCAATAGATAATTGGATAGTGATATCCTAAATTCAACTCTTGCAAACCAATACAGGAATAAGGGAAAGTGTGGTTTTTAGAAAATGAATCGGTGTACCGCTACTTTCGTAGTATTTGTTCGGACTAGACTATCTCTTGAGTGACTGTATTAAATAAATCTTTGTCCACATATTCCCATTTAAACCCGCCAGCTGAGTCTCTATTCCCTCTACATACTTCTCCTATATTTTGTTGAGGAATGTTTGTAATCTCACCAGCAATTTTTATACTTCGAAAAATACTCAAAATATTATTTTCATCATCAAGCAATGCTACAGGTCTTAGTGCTTTTTCAACTGACTTTTTCTGATTTAATGCTGTTGATATTTTCCGTTTTTTACTATCTTTATTAATCAAACCTGTACGAGAGGCATGAAGCATATTTTCTTTTCTGTCAACCCATTCCAAATTTCCGTCTTCATAATTATTTTCTTTGGTCCCTGCAAAATTGAAATCTTTCCTATGTCCATCTTTATGATTTACTTCCGGTAAATTTCGAGGATTCGGCAAAAAAGCTTTTGCTACAACCCTATGAGTCAAATCTCTTTCTGTTCCAAAACTTACTCTCGTATATCCGTTATTTGCTTTATGAGGATGAAATATTTTTTCAGTATAATGCTTGGTTCTTCCTAAACTATCTGTAATATCTCGTTCTAATCTTTTAATGTCTCCATAATTGGATACTTGATATTTTCCTTCCCATCCTTCAATATCCTTCCATTCTTCCATCGTAACCTCCAGAGCACAGTCACCCTATCCTTGCGCTTCCCAATGTGCTAATCTCATCAGTACTAATAGTCGTTACACCCGATTTAACTTGGCACGGTATTGGCATTATCAGCGTCCACCGTTAGCCCGTAAAAAGTACGGACACCGTTTTTGCATACGTTCACAAGGTTTTACTTGAGCCGTGTTCAACCCAAGCTGCTTTCCTATAACTTCTTTCCAGATATAGTTCAGCAGATTCTCTGAAGTTCCAATCTCTTTGCCATGTTCAAAGAACATCTTTTTCATAGCTTCCTGCAGTTTTTCATCTTTTTTAGCAATACCTTTTCTTAACTTATTACTCTGTGTAACATTGAATCCTGAAATATGATCATCCATAGAAATTTCCATTACAATTTCCTGTGTATCTCCTACTCCATATACAGGTAATAGATATTTCTCTAATATTTTTATTTCACTTTCTGTCAAACGGTACTCATCTCTCATGCATTTGTACCATTCATTAATATCATTCTTATACCTAATATAAGTGTCAATGGGCTGTTCAGCGCCTTCTCCTGATACCATAAGTCTCATAATTGAGTTCGCAGTTGCAAGCTCTACTAAGGAATGGGGTTTGATTCGTTTAGCTGCCTGAAGCCCAACTGCAGTATCAAACTGAAAGAGATCTGTCACATCATTCTTTGCAACCATATCCCACATTTCTTTAGTATCATAATCAAGTACATCTGGATGTAAATATTTATTATATGTAGCTCTCAGTGATCCTTGCCATTTCATATATCCCGCATCAATTAGCAAATTCATACAAGTTCTAATCTTATCTAATGCCTGAATGGTTAAGAAATCCATTTTAAGACCAGAACAATAATCAGAATCTTTCATATTAAATTGAGTGATATAAATACCGTTTGGAGCTTTCATCCTAGCATTGTGAGCCAAAAAATCTTCATTAAACAAATATACTGCTGAAGCATGTATACTTCTTCCACATATAAGCCCTTCAATAGTCATAGCCGTTTCTAAAAGTTTGTCGTATTTTTTGACTTCATTTGCAAATTCAGTTTGTCTCTGACGTTCTTTCTCTTCGTTCCCATAAAGACAATCATGCAAACTCCAAGTTTGACCTCTGGTAACAGGAATAAGATTAGATAAATACTGAGTGATATCTGAATCTAATCCTAATCCTCTACCAGCAGTAATAATAGCTGATTTACTACCCTCTGTTTTAAAAGTACTACAATTAAGTACTTTTCTTTCACCTCTGCGACGTTTCACAGCTTCAATGATTTTTAGTCTTCTATCTTGCTGTGTGTCGATATCTACGTCACTGAGTTCAACTTTTTCATGGGAAATATGTCTCCAATGAGGCAGTCCCCACTGTAAAGGATTCATCTGAGTAATGCCAATGAGATACATTGTAAACATTCCTGTTACTGAACCTCTGGCTACACCCACTAAAGAATCTCCTTCTTCCCACATAATATTAACCAACTCAAGTGTTGATATATAATAGGAAGAAATACTTGTACCAAGCTTTTCAGTAACAAGCCACATTTCTTTTAATTCAACTTCAATTCTATCTAAAGTCTCAAAAAATTTTACTTTACCGAAAGTAGTATAAGGAATCTTTTCATAATATCCATCTTCTATCAGTTTTAATAAATATCTATCATAAACATTATCACTATGAGCGAATTTAGATATGTATTCATAGCGATCATAATAATTGCCAAAGAAATCACTTAACTCAAAATCAGGGATGTCAGCTCCAGGAACAATAGTTGGACAATACAAATCATACTCTTCAACCTTCTCACCAATCTCCAGAGAACACTTCAATGCATCTTCCACTTCTTCATACCCAAGATAATCCATCCTCTGATGAATTTGCTCATTGGTCATCATCCAAGTTGATTCATAGAAATCACCTAACTCTCTTTCTTCATCATCGCGACTATTAAGATAAGCAGCATGAATTTCTCTATCCTCTTGTTTCAAATAGTGAACATCACAGGCAATAGTAGCTTTTATTCCTAATTGATGCTTTAATTTTACAATCTCTCGATTCAACTTTATCTGTTCTTCTGACAGTCCCGGTTGCATTTCCAAGTAAAAATCTTTACCAAATAACTGCTGGTTCCAGAGAAGAAAATCCATATAATTTTCTCCTGCTAATAGAGACTTGCCTAATTCTCCTCCTAAACATGCTGTCGTTGAAATCAGATGTCCAGGATTAGATTTAACTACATGTTCCAGATCACTTTTCAATGTAGGAACACGTTCCATCCTTCCTGTATAAAAACTGTTGTCCCATGCTAATGAACTAAGTTCTCTTAACTGCTTATGCCCTATTTCATCTTTAGCCAGAAGAATATAATGATAAAATGGAGAATCACAAGACTTCTTTCCATCTTCTGATATATTTAATTTGTCAACTAAATATATTTCATTACCAAGTATTCCTTTGAAATCTTCCGGCAGTTCACCGGAAGACTTCATGGATTTAATTGTTTGAATAAATCTCACATGACCAGATACAGACTCATGGTCAGTGATAGCAACTCCTGAAAGTCCAAGAGATGCAGCTTGTTTTATTAATTGAGGTACTTTTACGATGCAGTCCAACATACGAAGCTGACTAAATTCTGTATGCGCATGTGTCTCTATTCTCACTAGAACACCAACTTTCTCTTAGTTTCTTTCTTTATTTCTTGTCCATAAGGATTAAGTACTGCAAATGATTTTTTCTCAGGTGTCCATAAGCTATGATACTGACATAGACCAGAAAACTTAGGATCAGCATTTGGGGAAGTGCTGTGGAATGGACACCAGTAGCATAATGGAGTTGGTTTGGGAGGATACTCGCCTTTAATTTCCATTTCATCCATTTCATTTAACACCTTGTCCAGTTTCTTAATTCCTCTGTTAAGATAGCCTTTGGTACATACACCTTCGTCAGCTCCTTGAATAGCATCTATAAGAATAAAATCATACACATGGTCTGTTGCAGGCTGTCCATATAAATGAATACATGCCAGATCATAAATTACATGTTGCATAGGTGTTTTTATATCTGCATCTCTAAACACGGCCTTTGAGGATTTATAGTCAGTAATCCTTAGCTGCTCTTTTGCATTCTTATCCACTCTATCAATAAAACCATGTATAATAACTCTGTCGTCATATACAAATTCAAATCTCTGTTCTACTGCTACGGGAGTCCACTCTTTACTATCAATCCTAGATGGTAATACTTTGTTATAAAAGATATCCATCTTTTCTGAATAGTTCATACCTGACTTACTATCAGCAGTAAAAAACTCATCAAAATATTTCTTTTTGAGGTCTTTTATACCAAGAATGTGATTATCCGACTTCTCATCAGTCTCTAAATAGCCCTCTTCTGTAATGCTTTTAAGATAGTCATAATCTACTGTCTTACCTTCCATTATCATTCTTCCTTTAAGCTCTAATGCCTTATGTAAAATAGAACCAATTTCCATAGGAAGAGACGATTTCTTTGAAAAGTTTTTGTCTATATACTTTAATTTGTGGCTCAGTGGACAGTGATCAAAGTTACTCTCTTTACTGTAGGAGAGATAAGGTAACCCCTTATCCTCCTCAGTTACTTGTCGGATTTTCTGACTGATTTCAGTCAATTAATGCCTTTCTATACATAATACGTTCCCTCCAACGTGATATCTTCCATAGTTATTTCTACTTTGTCATCAAGCAGTTTTAATAATGTTTCTTTGCCTTTATCTGTAGGCGCATCCTTATAATCTAACACCCCATCTTTATCCCATAAGATTGATACTTTACAATATGGAATAATCGGACGTATTTTCTTAAATAATTTATTTTTGTACAGCTCACCGTCCCATCCATACGGATCCTTATATTCTTTGTCAAAACCAAGAATTAATTCTTCTATCTTCAAATAATCGAGTAGCAATTTGATTTGTTCATCTGAAATTTCACTGCCACATACAGCTAAAGAAAAGTCATCATCACCAAAATACGAATGATTTTGCATAACTCCTTTCTCAGACTCAAGTAGTAAACATTTCCTACAAGTCTTAATCTTATTCTGGTTAATATGAATACCATAAAGATTATGTGATAACTTGTGGCTTAGAAATTTTCCTTCTATATTAAGAGGTACATATTTTCCAATGTTCTCTACGTCTTCTTCATCGAGATATCTTCCTCTTATACCAATAAGATTTTGATGTCTATCTCTATGAGGAATAACTATTTGATTTGTATTACCCCAATAAGATATTTCAAATGTAGATAACGTCTCTCTGGAAATATGGTCGTTTAAAAACACTTCATGAGGAGTATATTCAAACATTTCTAATACATGCTCATCTATAGGTTCACAGTCTATAATGTCTGTAGATTTGTTTTTCCCAAACTTCTTGAGCCACGACATATCACATATATGTTTTGGTCTCTCAATATGTTCAACAGCTTTCATATCTATTTGATTAGCAATATAAGATACCGCCTGATACCAAGTATAAGTAATCCCTTGTACTCTTTTAGCTCTGATTACTAATTCAAAAATAGAGAATGATTCGCTACATGAGGTGTAGCAATGAAATGTTCTTCCAGAATACTGATCTGTAGGTTCATGATAGTAATAAAGCTTATAACTATCGCCACCATGACAGATTGTTTGAAAGATAAGATTCCCAGATGAGTCTGTTCTATATCCTTTTGATCCTAAATCGGTAACTATCTTGATTACCTGTTCCTTTGTAAGAGCCTTTAATATTGCATTTTTATCATAGTAAGGCATCAGTACACCTAAAAATCAAATGGCATTGATCCTAATAAAGTACTCGTAGCTTCTTGTTGCTCATCATCAGTAATCTGGATATCATCAAGGCTCTCAGAATGCTCCTCAATTACTTTTTCAATTTGAGCTACAGCTACTTCAGTTTCAATCAAGTTATAATAGTTATCTGTGATAAATAAATCTTTGGTTCTTCCAGTAGAGAGGTCAGCATATTGCCATAAACGGATTTTTGTCAGCTTTCCTCTTCGTACTTTATATATGTGTCTTACAAGGTTCGGTATCGGTACTCCATACATATTGTGCATAAGTTTCTTTACACACTCTAACTCTGCACTTGTTGGCCTCAGTGAAATTTCACCTAAGTCAATTCTATCTGCTAGAGATTTTGCACCTCTTAACATTGTTTCGTCTTTAATCTGACTATCTTTGTATGTACCATTTAACTGAGTCATTGTTAGAATAAAGACATCCAATTTCATAGCCAAATTCTTAAGAGTGTCCATGAATAAGAACAAAGTCTGATCTTCTCTCAATTTCATTCCTTTACTCATAGAAGCAACTTCAGCAATTAATTTAGCTGACATATGTATATAATCGAATACGAAATAATGACATCCTTTTTCTCTCTTATAAGTTTTAATGATATTTGATATATCTTCTATACCAAAATCATTAATAATTTCTATATATAAAGGATAAGTAGCAATATATTCAATAGCTTTATCTACTCGTTCTTCCTCATCTCCTTCATAGTCTCCATCAAGAATCTTGTTCTCTGGTACTCCGGAAACGTATGCCATAATGATAGTCTGTACTTCGTCTTCCTCTAACTCAGTAGAGATGAATAGAGATGGTTCCTCACACCCAGTGTAAATCCATTCTTTTTTATCTGTATCATAGAAATAAGGGATTGAAATATTACAGATATCTGCCAATGCAGTCCTTGTCTTTCCTCCACCAGAATCAGCAGAACGAAGATAGACCTTTTTAAGTCTCGCCCCTCTAGCAATAGTAGTCATCATAGGGCTCTGTAAAGGTATTCCAAACTCTGGTTCTTCTTTCAATCTTTCTTTCAGTTCTTTCATTCCCTTACCGGCAAGCTGACCCCTTCTCGAAGAATCCATTCCATAGAGCATTTTTGCTTTCGTAATGAGCAGATCCTCTTCTTCCAGAATCATATCATTTATTGAAGTTGCATCTAATTTAGCTGCTTGCTGTTCTTGTCTGCTAGGATCAATGATTGTTTGATCATAGATGTTCCTTATGTCTACTCCACATGAATCCCAATATCTTAAAAGACTAAATTTCTTCAAGCGTTCCAGGTAGTAACTAAAATTTTCCAATTCAGCCAAACGAATGGCATCGTCACAATAATCAATTCCTTGATTATCGTTGAAAATTTTATATTGTTTCTCATATCTTGAAAGAAAACTATCTATAGCAAATGTATCTATAATCTCTACCCCTTGGTTGTAGAGATTATACACACATGAAAATAATATTGCGTAAAATTGTTCTTCTTCAAAGTCATACTGTGTAAGTGTGTATTCTTCCAAAAGGGAAGGTTTCTTCATAATACATCCTAAACATTGAAGAGTGGCGTGTTTGTCAATTAACATATTCACTCCCCTATTTTGCTTATATCAATCAAATCTACATTTTTCTTTTTAGGCGATACTTTTATATGCTTCTTTTTATAAATCTTATCCAAATCTACTTTTGAAGGTTCTATACTGTCTAGCTGTGCATAAAATGCCTGAGCTTGGTCATAATACCAAGGAATTAATCCAACAATGTCACTATCTTCATCTTTCCTGGCTTCTAATCCAACTATAGAAAAACAATATTCTAAAGTCTGTTCCATTCCTTCCCAAGTAAATCCTTCATACATTTTTTTGTATTTATAAGCCATTGCTGAACTTTTCGCTGTGCATTTACCCTGTATTTGCTCCACTTTACTAAAGAATTTTTCTGCTGCCTGGGCTTCACTTTCTGGAACTGCTTCAGGGATTTCAGGGAGAGCACTTTGTTTCAGCGCTCTCTCATATTGTTCCCTTTGCTTCTTCGTCAGTTTATCATTGTCAATCTTTTCTTTTTCTTTCTTGATTTTTTTATCAAGACAAGCTTTATGATAGTATCTGGTTTTTATATGAATAGCTTTCGAAGCAAGTACATTTTTATGACATACCGGGCAAATGTACATTGCCCTTGGCATTACGCCACTCCTAATTCAGCACAAGCATCCTTAATGTCTTCGAGAATAATACTCATAGCCTCAGTCTGCTTTTTAGTACACTGAGATACTTTCTTCCCGACACCAAGAGTCTGCTCTACAATATCTGTCAATGTTTCCATATGATCTGAGGCAGCTAGTTTACCTCCCCAAAGGGCAATCTCTTCCTGAAGCTGTTCAAAGGACATTGTTTCTTTTTCTTCATACATAGACTGCTGCTCATCATAGGATACTGATTTAATACCGTCAGCTTCTTCCTGTTTAGTGATTGCATCAGAAATTGCTTTCTCTAAATTATCTGCTGTAAACTCTTCAATTTTAGTTACCATGAAATCATATCTTGAACGAGCGAAGAACTTATCTGTCTGTGCAAAATAAGCAGAAGATTTAATTACATGTCCATCTTCATCTACGCCATTTGGCTCAAGGTAAGCCACTACGTCACAATTATCTACAATTGGTTTAATACAGCGCTTGTCTCCCTTAGGCTGAATAAAGCCATCTTTTTCGTCTGCATGTGCAACGAATACCACTGTATACCCGGAAGTTACTAATTTCTGAATCTGTTCCCAATAAATACGTTCATAAATCTGATAAAGATTTACTTTGCTGTTTTCATTGGCTCCAAGAGAAATGCATCCTCCACCATATGTGTCACATACGAATTTCTGGCAAAACAGAGAGGAAGCATATACTTCATCAATAACAATAGTGGAATAAATCTCTTTAGCTCTTTCTACTGTTTTAGGATCAGTAAGTTCTTTGATGTATTTAGTGAACATTCTCCAGTTGTTAATCATTTTATGTTTAACTCCTGCCTGAGCACCTAAACCATTCTCACACATGAAGAACAAAGCATTCTTCATCTTTGCGCAATTATAAGTTTTTCCCGTATTGTTTGTGCCATAAAGCATAATTACTTTTCCTTCAAGGCCATGTGCTACAACGCTTACTTCTGGTTCAAAAATACTATCTGTCATATGTAATCTCCTTTAATTTTACTATTTATATTTTTACAAACTTGTTTATAGATTAAAAATTAGGAAGTTTTGGTCTAGCTTTAGTTGTTGCGGCAGAAGTTGCTGTCTCTGGCTGTTTAGCTTTTGCTTTCTCTTCCTCTAAGCGAACTTCTCTATCAGTAATTGCCTGAGAAATTGCACCAATGTCATATGGTTCTGGAGTTGGTGTTTCACTATCCTCACCGTAAGCATCAGAAGCATTTGTAATAATCATTTCATTTTTATAGATCGTTTTCTTCTCAAATCTTGGTTTACCAATTTTTACAGGAATTTCTTTTGTGATTTCTGCACGACTATTTACAATATCACCATAGAACTTAACAGTCTGATTTGGTGCATAATCATCTAAAATTGCTTCTGCAATTCCATCTTCTGCTGGAGCATATAAGGTCATTGGCTCAATTCCTGCGTATGTAGGCACCCATCCTTTTACGATAGCTCGGCCTGTTTCTTCACCTTTATTCTCACCAGATGTATAAAGTTCTGGAGCAATAGAAGCAATTGCCATTTCTACTTCAAACCAAGCACGAGGCTCGAATTTCTCTGGGGCTCCATCATAACGCTTAAAAATCATTGTCTGATAAGAAATACCTACATGTACCTGTTTATCTTTTCCAACGTAAGAACGAGGTCTGATTTGACCATCTGTAACAGTTACTCTTGTAGCTGCGTCTTTACCAACTTTAGCAATAGACTGATATTCTCTCATTACAGTTTCAATGCCTGCATAATAGCCATTATCTGTGCCGTCATTCTTTTTCTCATTGATATACACTCTAAATGTTACAAAGTTAATGTCTCCTGTCTGTACTGTAATGTCACCGCTAATAACTTTTTTACCATCTCTTACTGACTCTTCCAGTGTGTTTTCGCTTACAATACCAACTACTTCTACTTTTGTGTCTGCCTGTCTTAAATTTGTTTTTTCACTCATGAATATTGTCTCCTCTTATAAATAATATTGTTTGGTATATTGATAAGCGTTCATGATTGAACGACTTATTCACTAAATCTCATGCTAACTCTATCTAAATATTCTTCATCTGACGGGTTAGCGAATCTAATAACTGTATATATGCCTTTGCATTCTGGACATCTATTATTTTTTCTTTCATTCCATTCAAACACTGAAGCACAACGAGTGCACTGGCATAATGTTGTTCGTGTTTCCATCTCATTCCTCCTCTTCAAAGATGCTTCCGCTAATGCCTAAAGCTTCAGCAAGTAGTGTTTTCAGAGGTTCTGATGGATTCTGATCATTCAACCATCCTAAATAACTATCTGGAATTTCAGAGAGTGGTTCTCCCTTATGTTTGCCGAATGGCATAAGATATGTTTCTGGTGTAGGTTTGAATTCTTTCATCAGTTCATCTACTTCAGTTTCATCAAAAGATACTGTTAAATCTTTTCTTGATGCCAAATAATCTGCTAAGTGAACTATCATCTGACCTTTTGTTTCTGGTAATGGCAGCTCATCTTTACTTCTTTTATCTGTGTTCCATTCACCCATATGTGAGGCGCAACAGTCTGCAATATAATCCAATTCTTCATCTGGCAACCATTCAAATCCTTTATAGGATTTTATTCTCTCAGCTATAAGTAACGGGTGTTTAAAAAGAGTATATTGACTGCCATTACGCCCAAGTTTTTCATCATCATGGTTCATAATAGCTGTTCGTAGCATATCTCTTTCTCTTGATGTAAACTGACTCTTGATACAATCAATTGACAGCATATGATTTAAGAATCTAGTTGCTCCTTTTACATGTTTAGCAAGTCCCATAAAACCAACTGTATAATCAGGGTGATACTTGTTAGTACTTGAAGCAGACACTTGCCAGAAATATGTAGGCGCAGTATCTAGTAATTCAATACAAAATTCCTGAATATCATCATTTTCAAATACTTCTAATTCTTCCTTAAAAAATCTCTCTGCTAATGTCATACAGTTTCCTCCTCAATAATTTCTTGTGCCTCTTCCATATCCGGTGTATCAGAGGAATCTTTTATCAATCCTTCAAGGACCTTGAAAGTGAAATTCTTGTGTTTATAAGCCTTAAAGCTACTTCTATTATCAATTCTTACAACTACACCTTCTCTAACATGTGTCGCCCCTATTGGATCAGGCCCATCATAGTATTTTTCTACACGCTCCATAAGATCTTCTTTAGTAGTAAACAGGAATTTATCAAATTCAGGTACATGTTTAACTCCTAAACGATCACACCAATTCTTTACTTCTTCCCATGGAATCTCTGTAATAATCCCATCTTCATTGGTCATAGTCATTCTATAAACATAAATATCAGAAGTACCAGGAGTACACCCATAAGAGAACACTGTTTCATCACCGTAAAGCTTCTTAACTTCTTTATCTTTAATTTTAGTGTTGGAACAGGTTCCCATAATGGTCTGCTCTGTACCATCAACCCACCCTACGATTTCATAAAACACTTCCATTCCTTTTGGCAGTTTGTCAATAAAGTAGTCATGATATTTCTGTCTAAATTTATCATTCCCATAGTAACCGCCTTCAAATGTATTGAGTACAACTCTTCTTGTTCCAGTAACTATTTTCCATTCTTTGATAACAGGAGCCGGTCTACAAAAAAGTTTCTGTAGTAGAGTCTTTTTCTTAGTAGTTACTTCTATTGCATTTGCTGTTCGACCAGATGTGCCATGCATTTTCAAAGTAATGTAACAAGTATCTCCTGGTTTAAAGGCATTTAAGTTATATGCTAACTGTTCTGTATCAGCATGTTCTTTAAAATAAGGAAATTTATTTTTTAGATTTGGAGTTTTTACTTTCGGACCATTGTTAGATTTTTTATGATTTGATCTTGGAATATATTTTTTACAGATAACTGTTCCATCAAGTACAGTAATTTGATCTCCTAAAGATAATTTATTTATATCAGTCCATTTACTAAGAGATTCTACTGGTAAAACCAATCCTTCTGATTTTTCACCTCGCAGTCTCATAGCTTTAATGTTTCGTTTTACAGGATCAAGATATCCACCTGTAGTTGTTCCATCTTCATTTTTAATACGCAGTAAATTGTTTTCTTTTGCAAATTCTTCTCCTAGCTGACCATCAACCGGGAAAAATACAACTTTCTGCCCTTCGTAATAACTTAAATCAACAATAACCGTATTTCCAAAAACGGTACCAAGCTGGAGCCTATCAGCATTGCTGTGTTTACGAAGTTGCTTAAGCTCAGTAATGTAAGCACAATACATTAAGTATTGAATACCTCTTTCTCACTCATAATTCTCTTGCACAGATCAATTACATCTGTGTTGCCTCCTTTTACTTCGTTATATATTTTAGTAACACCATAAAGTTTTCCTATATGGAATCCTTTGTTATATGTATCAGTAATTTTCTTTTTCATCTTTTTTCTAGTTATAAACACGTAGCTCCCCCTGTTATTTCTTCTAAAGTTCTAGGAGTATAATTCAGCAGCATTGCTCCGACATTATACATTTTACATGGTGTATTATATAGATTTTCCATTTCATACTTTGTTCTTTGCATCATATTATTTTCAAAACCTGTATGTACATGTCCATATAAATGATACCAACCATAGTAATGATTCTTAAAACAAGGAATCGGATAATGACAAAGAATAATACTCTCTTTTGGATTAAGGTATAGTTCTTTATAATCAACTATTTCTACAAATAAATTCTGTAAATCTTTGTTTTTCAGAATCTTATTATCATGATTTCCTTTTATTAAATGAATCCTACCATTTAACTGGCTATAATACTCCAATGTTTTAGTTGAGCCATACCAACTAATATCTCCCAAAAGATAAACATCATCATCTAAGCCAACTACTGAATTCCAATTATTTTTAATAGTTTCATCGTTCTCTTCTATTGTCTTAAATGGTCTAGCATCGAATGCCAATGCATTTGTGTGACCAATATGTAAGTCTGAAATATAATAATTCATAAGCTACTCACCACAACACTAAGTATATCAATAACGCCAACAATTAGTAATATTATATAAAATCTTGTTCCATGTATCCCTATTGATGAGCAATAGGCTCCTAGAATACCCCAACATAGAATATTCAAAATTGATAAAAATGTTTTCATAGCTCACCTATCCAATCTTCATAAATATTATCTGCATGTGCTTCAATATCATCATGTAATGTCTCTTCTGGGTAATCAATAAGAGACTCCATAATATAAGAAGTTGTAATCATATCTAAAGCTTTCTCACCTGACAGTAGGTATTTTCTTTGTAATATATCTTTTAGACATTCAATATAATCTTTGGCGTTTTCTGTAAGCTCTGCCATTATGCGATCCTCACAATCTGTTCATATAGAACTATATCTTTTGTCGTTATTGCTTTATTGTCGTGGTAATGCCCACACAGCCAACGTCCATAGTCAACATTACATCTGATCTCTTCCAAATAATCAGTTAGCTTATCCGGTTTATATAATCCATGTGATAATAATGCTGCTGTAGAAGAAGCTGTACAATGTGTCAGGATAAAATCTACTTTATTGTCATGTTCTGCCAGGTTCTTTATACCTTCATCCATCTCTTCTTGATTTGGCATTTCTCGCTCCCACCATGAAATATGATTGATTCGATACATCTTATCTGGATCATACCTCCATTCCTTTATTCTTGGATCGTCAATCTCTAATACTCCATCTGAAATATCATGACTTGCAGCTCCGCCAAAAGTAAAAAATTTTAAATCGTCTATATCAAATACTTGTCCTCTCATAAGATGAATTACTGATGGTTTAATAAAATGTACCTTACCACCATGCCATTCTTCTACCGGATAAGCATCTAATATATCGTAACATTCATGATTTCCGTCAATAAAGAGTGTTGTGAAATGCTTCTCTTCAAGCCAATTCAGATACCACCTTTGCTGAGGTGAATCTCTCCATATCCCAAAATCTCCAAGAACAATTACATAGTCATCTTTAGTCATCTCTCTTTGCTCCGGGAACGAGTCCATATTTAATCTATGGATCCAATCCCCATGTGTATCACCTGTGATCCAAATTACTTCCACCACCTCCAACAATATGTAGCGATTGAAAATCCTATAAGAATCATGAAATATGCTACAGGTATCGCAAAAAACATTTTCATAATTGAAATCAATAAAATACACAAATCTAATTTTTTATCTGCAATCATGTTTAATATTCTTACTACTGGCAAAAGCATTAACTTCCAACCACTACATATAGCTCCAATTACTCCACATATAGCAGAAATCCATCCCATGGTTTGCTTAATCACTTAATTCCTCCTAAACTATCAATCCATTGTTTTACCTTGCCATTATCATATGTTTTTGTAATCAATACAGCAGACACTGTTTGCCCTATTCTTCCATGATATTTACGATATGTACTTTCATCATTAAGTGAATATTCAGTTCCGTTATAATTTACCGTAATTTCATATTCAGCATAATCAGTTCGAAATTGCGGAACATGATTAACCATACCTGTAAAACGGGTTTCTTTAGGTTTATAATATTCATTTACAACTGTGACCTTCACGCTTTCCTCTTTTTTATCAATGCATTTAGCGCAACCAGTTAATGTTGAAATACTTATCAATAAAACTCCTAAAATACTTAATACTTTCTTTTTCATAAACTCTCTCCTACATTTGTAGTTAAGGTCCAATCTTTCTGAGTTCCATAAGGATAAGAAGTTCCATAAGGATAAGAACCATATGTTATAGTATTATCCTCAGTAGTTTCAGTTCTGGTCGTCTCCTCAATAAGATGGCCTTCGTAATCGTAGTTTTTACCATTGTCTCCTCCTTTATATTGACAAACCACCTCACCTAAAGTACAATACTATTGATCCCAGGTCTGTACCGGGTGAGGATCTTCTGAATGGGTAATGTGATATGGGATTGTATCACACATTGTTTTTGAAGGAGGTGTTGCCTATGGCAGCAGATATCATAACTATACTTACTTGCTTTGGGCCGACATTACAATTCGTAGTTGTTAACGTTATCTTCACCTTACGCAGCCACCTCTTTATTACTGACGCAAAATCCCTACGCTACCGTCAGTGTGGTATATGTCCACAGTTCTCACTATACGTTACCCTCATTATTAATTATTTATTTTCAACAGTTGCTACATTGCCTGATGTTAATTCTCCTGCGTCAACAATTGTTGCAGCATTTCCACCTTGTACCTTCGGCACATCACCATTCCACTTATCAATCTTCTGTTTCTCAATAAGTTCTGGAGTAAGTGACTCAGCGATCTTTTTATTTGCTTCTGCTTCAGCATCCGCTTTAATTCTTGTAGCTTCAGCTTTACCTTCCGCAGTGATTTTCGCCTGTTCAGCTTCAATAGCGGCTTTCTCTTTATCCTGCTCCGCTGCGATGAGAGCAACTTCCTTATCTTTATCTGCCTGTACCTTTGCAGTCTTAGCTTCAATATTTGCAAGTTCCAGTTCCTGCTGTGCATTTACTTTCTTCTGAATAGCAGCCTGAGTTTCATCATCTGTAGAAATTGAAGTAAAGTTTACAGTATCAATGATGATTCCATATGGCTCAAATTTCTTTTTCAGATATGTATCAAGAGCTTCGTTCAGTTCCTGACGCTTATCACCAAATACATCTGTAACTGGATACTTAGCAGTTACTTCCTGTGTCCATGCTTTCATTTTTGGCTTAATAAAAGTATTCTTTACACTTTCGCCAGACTGACCTTTAAATCTTGTAAATACATCAGCAACTTGATCCTGGTCGAATTTATATGAGAATTCAAGATCTACAAGAAGTTGCTTTCCATCAGCGGTAGGCGTTTTAAAACTCTCATCCTTTGGTGAATCACCTTTATCTTCTGATGTAAGATATGACTGCTCAATACCAATTGAATACAAAGATGTTTTTACTGTGGGTGAAATTAAATGCCATCCCTGTGAAAGAGTGTCGTTTGAAATTCCACCATTCATCTTGTATTCTACGGCTACATAACCTGCTGGTACTCTTACGCTACAGTTTGCTACGCAAATTAATCCTGCTACAATAATTACTGCTAATCCAATACTACCTAAAAATCCTTTTTTCATTAATCTTTCTTCTCCTTGTTTTGATCTTCTCTATTTATTCCATCTGCTGCATCTTTCCAGATCCTATGTAAGAATCTCCCAAATGGATAAAACAGTGCAGATAATAGAAACCATAAAATTACTGCTCCAACCAATACTAAAAATACAAATACTGGATTCATACTCTCTCCTTTATAATTCAATACCTTCCATAACAGCCCTAGCTTCTAAGATAGCTAAATAGCTTGCCATAGCATCAATCTGAATATTATAAGTACTTCTTGGGCATGTTGGTTCGAAACTAAGAGTTCCATTGTCCCATTTAAAAAGCATAGACTGTAAACCTCTGAATCTAAGCATTAACTGGTAATATTCAGCTTTGAATCTCTCTTTATAATCTGGGTTAACCATCATTTCTGTTGTTTCTTTTAATGTTTTTACCATGTTATTTGTCTCCTTTATATTCTTTAATATCATTTATAAATGTCCAAGTGAAAAAGACTACCAGCATTAAACTAAGTAAATTTTTATAAGTAATAAGGTCTACCAATGATACTGCTATAAAAATAGCATCAAGAATGATAAAAAATATGTTAAGTTTCATTTAATTCATCTCTCACTCTCATAAGTATCTTCCCAAGCCTATTTTCTCCAACTCCATCTACAGTTCCCCAAATAGCATCTCCCCAAGTATTACCCTCTTCCAAATGTTCATCTCCTGTGGCAAGTAATTTTTCCTTAAGGTCTGGATTCTGAGTGAATTTAGCCAGTACGATTTCATACATTACTTTATCTTTCACTTCTTCCCAATCTGATCTTAAATCAATCTTTCTACCTGCTGCCTTTGCCTCTGATGGGCTAGCTTGAGAAAATAACTGGAATTTTAGTCTACGATTTTTTGTTTTCTGTGCTTGAAAAGCTGCTTCATTATTTGTATAGTCCCATCCGTTATAACTTACCGGTGCCATATAAAAGTTACTTAAAAAGTAATAATCTCCAGTAAAACTATTAATCATTCTTTCTCCTTCCCTAATAATCACTACAAGTTACTGTTAAATTTACGAATCCATCATTTTGTTCAAAAGATGTGATAAGTTCATTTTTTACCAATTCTTCTACTATGTCTCTGTCAGTTATTTTTACTCCAATCAATTCAGGATCAGTCAAGTCATACTCAGCTTCTACAGTGATCACTCTTTTTGTTGGTATCAAAATTTCTTTCTCACATGCATCATCAATTGGTTTATTTAATATCCTTTTTCCTCTTTGCGTAATACCACCTCCATATTTTATTTCATTGTTTAACCTCCTTAAGTGTAGGTGAGGAATTGAACCTCACCTTAACCTTTTGTTACTACACTTATTTTCTCTTCCCTACAAAGAACCCAACTAAAAAACAGGTTAATAAGCATACCGCAAACACGCCTATATTCAACACTATCATTTTATTTGCCTTTCTTTGCCTTTAATTCCTGCAACTTTTTATCAATTTCATCATCTTTCATTTTCTTATCCAAACGCTGTTTTTGTACAGTAGTAGAACTTTCATAAGCGATTCTAGCTCCATCAGCAGCCTCTTTTTGCTTTTTAACTCCGTCACGCACTTTCTCTAGCATCTTTTCCTCTTCACTAGAAGATACTCCCGGTGTTACATTAAAAGCTTTTGATGCCTGAGCTGTTTCCAGAGTTAAAACTGCACTCTCTTTTTCTGCTTTTAAATCATTAAGCTGTTGCTGTAGTACTTCTACTTTTTCTTTCTGCACATCAGCATTCTCTTTCCATTCTTTTAATGTATTTTTAATAAAATCAATTTTATCATTAAGTTCCTGTTGTTCTTTTAAGTAGACTTTTGCCGCTTCGTCATCTCCTCGATCCACACAAGCATTTACATTTACATCTGCTTTCATGGCATCTTTCTTCAAATGGAACAAATCATCTTCATAATTAGAAATCTTACCAAGCATCTGCTGATATCTTACATTTTCCTGCTGAAGTTCATCTTCTTTCTTCTCAATAGCGGCATTATAATATGCTTTAGCTCCTTCAGGTGTAGACGCATCTTTCTGAATAGCTTCGTTTGCCGTGCCAGATGCTCTTATCCTTACTCTCTTTCCAATTTTACTATTAAAAAAGAAACAAAGTCCTACGAGTACTAAAATAACAATTATAATAATTGCTCCAGCTGTAATATTCATTAGTCTCTCCCCTCATCAATATCAAGCCCAAAGTTTTTAAACAGTTCTGTCATACCTCCTACATAACCGGAACCTAATGCCTGGAATTTGAATCCATCTCCGTAACGGTATAATTTACCCATTTCTACTGCATTCAATTTTTCAAAGTTTTCATTCTCAGACAGATCATATTCATACTTATCACCATCTGGATTGTCGTAATCACAAATTGTCATAATTGCATTGGAGACCATTCCAAAATTCTGCATACGCTGTAAGGCCCTAAAAATTGTTAAGCAGATAGTAAATTCTGTTTTATCTTTCGGGAAAGTATCAGCATGCACAATGAAATATTCGTCATAATGCTTTCCATTGAAAATCATTCCCTGAGAATCGTCACCAGTTTTATTGTCTCCTGAATAATCTACCCAAGGATATGCAGAGCCATCTTCATAGGTTTTATAGTTTACTAAATCTTCTGGGTATACTACTTTGCGACTTGAATCTGTTAAAAATCCATTGATATCAAAGTCAATATCTGCTTCACCAGCATAACGGTTCTGATCCCAATTGACTCCAATGAAGAAGTTCTTAATACCTGTACCATCCTCTTTTACCATACTAATTTTCTGGTTTTTACTCATGTTGATTACTGCCATATCTCTTTATCTCCTTTTTATTTATTATTCAGCCAGTCTTTATACTGACGAAGAATCTCTGTATATAACTGTTCATCAGACATTTTATTCATGTCTTTTACTGCTGTAAAACCGGTGTTGTCATGTTTTCTACCTTTCATATTATCAAGAGATTTTAAATAGTCAAAATCTTCATCTCCAATTCCTATGAACTGCACGAAGATGTTGTACTCTGAAAGCTCTTTAATAACTGCATTGGTGGCAGAAGTATCACTGTTCTCACCATCTGTAATAAAGATGATAAATGCTGGAATCTCACTTGGCTCGATATCTTTATAATATGTAACCATTTCTTTCAATACAGGAGCATAATTAGTACCACCCATATACATATGAGCTTTTTTCATAACATTTTTAACATAACTACTATAATTATCAGCGTTAGCAGCTTTTAAGCGCTCCGCTCCATTTGAGAACAACCAACTCTCAAGTTCTCCATTATCGTCAAATCTTAGAGCAATAGGCAACAAACGAGAAATGGTTTCCTGTACAGATCCATTATCATACAGCCAATCCATACTTCCTGAATAATCCATTGCAAGAGCTACTCTAGCCGTATGTTTTGTCATATCAATCTTGCTTCCCTTAGACATATCAATAAGTACTTTGCCAAGATTTTCACTGTGCTTAGACATATCAATTGTCTGTGACTTTTCTTCATATACAGGTTGCTGAGTTACAGCAGAAGATAACTCTACTGCTGCTTCCTCATCTTTTTTTCCGAATAGTTTTCCCAAAAATCCCATTTTAGTTACTTCCTTTCTTACAAATTGTTTTTCTAATCCAATCTACAGGCACAACCATAAATGCTGTCACAAGGACTACAATCCACTGTTTAACATCCATTGGAGTTGTCTGTACTAGATTTCCTACAAAGTTACACAAAACTACAGCCATTGCAAAAATACCTAATGCGATATACACAAATAATTTATTATTTTTAATTCCTTTGAAAAGATTCATACTATCTGTTCTAATAGTGAATCCATTAAATACTGCCATTAAACACAATAAAGCGAATCTCGCTGTCATAGCCGAAAGTTTTGTTGCAAACATATTTCCAACTGGACCAAATGTAATTACACCAAATAAAGCAATAAATACAATTGAACTTAATGCAATTCTCCCTTTCGCTCCACGGATAAATAATCCGGATCCTTTCATGATAGGCTCTTCATTCATATATTCCTCTTTTGGCGGTTCTCCACCAAAGCTTAATGAGTTAAGTGAATCCATGATGATATTTACAATAAGGATCTGAACTGCTGCTAATAGAGCAGAGCCACCAGAAATAATTGGAAATACCATACTTAAGATCAACAACGAAATATTGATAGGCAGCTGGAATTCAAGGAACATCATAATGTTATGCATAAATGTTCTACCAAGTTCGACTGCCTTTACCACACTTGCAAAATTATTGTCTGTCAAAACAATATCTGCTGCTTCTTTTGCTACATCAGATCCGTCTTGCATTCCAAAGCCTACATCTGCTTTCTTTAGTGCAGGAGCATCGTTCACACCGTCACCTGTCATTGCCACAGACATTCCAATTTCTTGTGCTAATGTTACAAGGCGAAGCTTCGTATTCGGTGAGCATCTGGAAATTACTCTTAACTGTGGAATAATTTCTTTTACTTTTACATCTGACATTGCCTCAAACTCATCATTGGTAACTGCTAAGTCTCCAGGCTTATAAATGCCAGCTTCCATAGCAACAGCCTTAGCAGTCTCCATGCAATCACCAGTAATTTCAATTACCTGAATTCCAGCTTTGTGAGCAATTTTTACTGCTTCTGGAACTTCATTCCTAACCGGGTCAACAACTCCAATGACTCCAAGGAGATTCATTTCATCGGGGAGACCATCATCAGTTTTATCTGAGATAGTCAACGCAATACATCTCATTGCCTTCTCTGTCAATCCCTTAATATGGCTCTTTAAAGCTTTTCTTTTTTCTTCTGTCAGCTCAGTTGCAATGCCATCATTATCAAGATAAAATTTACACTTCTCAATTAATTTCTCTGGTGCGCCTTTATAAACAGTAAAATCATTTGCTCCATTATTTAAAGTAACTGCAGAGAATTTATTTTCACTACTAAATGGAACACGTTTCTTCATAATAGCTTTATTCTGTATTTTTTGTGCGTCTTCAGGAGAAAGCATATCAAGTACTGCTCGATCAATTGAATTGCCACCAGTGATATTCCCATTAGAATCGAATACTGCACTATTATTCATGCAAATGTTTAAATCAATTAGCTCGTTGAGTGAACTTTCCTTATTAAAAATATCCTGACAGTTACCGTTAACCATAACTGTAGAAGTCATTTCACCTGTTGTGAGAGTTCCTGTCTTATCCGTACAAATTAAATTAACATATGCCAATTCAGGAATTTTACCAGTATTCTTCGCAAGAATATTGAATTTTTCCATTGTCGATACATTCTGTTTAGTTACAAGTTTTACAATGAGTGGCAGACCTTCCGGTACAGCCGCAACAATAATTGTTAATGCATTTGAGATATTCTGTGCTACTTTCTGAATATTTTCAAGAATGTTTCCTGAGAAATACTGACTTAAACTTCCAGCATTTAAGATACCTGTAATTGTCATAATTACAAATGCTAATACTGCCGCAATTGTTCCCCATTTTGAAATAAAATCACACAAATGATCCAGAGCAATATCAAGAGCTGTCTTAGGAGGCTCTAAAGTCTGCATTTTGACAAGAGTATCACCGTTAACTGTATTAACACCAACATCTGTAACAATCATTTTTCCTTCACCAGACATGATAACTGTTCCTGCAAAGAGAGAACACTGATCCGTATATGCAGTAGTTGATGTTGTTTTAACATGCTTATAATTAGCACTAGGAATTTTTCTACATTCTTTTGTCTCTCCATTGATAGCGGCGTTATTAACAGAAATTTCTCCATCAACAATAAATCCATCTGCAAAAATCTCTTGTCCAGTTCTCAATAGAACTAAATCACCTACTACCAGATCATCTTTATTAATTGTCTGTACGCTTCCATCTCGGACAACATCACAATATCTAACTGCCGTTTTTGCTCTTAGCTCTGCTGCAGATTTCTGTATGCCTAGACCTGTCTTAACAGCAATTTCAGTAACAATAGCTAAAACTACTATAATCATTACAGGTTCAGAAAGAGACATTACTCCCATAGCTCCTAAAACTAACTGGAATAAAGCAATTATTATTAGAATCATAGTAATTGGTTCAGTTAATGCTTCCTTAGCAAAATGATACCATTTTTTCAATTCAGGTTCAGGAAGCTTGTTACTTCCATATGTAGTCCTACTAACCTCTACTTCGCTACTTTTTAATCCATTAAAATTCATTCTTAAATCTCTCCTAATACAATTCTTTCATTGACAGACATTACAAACTCTTCTATAGCTTTATAATTTGGTTTATCAGGCAATGAGGTATTCTTTGAATCATACTCAAGTCTTTTCTCTAACTCGTTTACCATTTCAAAAAATTCTGGGATAGGCTGACTGTTTGCATCCAAATATTCTCCATTACGTAGAGCCATAAGAAGCTCATGATCATCTTCTCTATATGTAATAATTTTGCCTTTTTCAAGAATATCAAAACACATAAGATACAATCTCACTAAATGGCACATATGCTTTCCTAACTTATTATGTTCTATGGCATGCTTATTTCTCTTCCCAATTTTGGAATAATCCCTAACAATGTTTTTCATTTCGGCCCACATCCCCTGATAATCATTCAAAGGGTAATGCTTCAACTGGATATCCATAAATACTTCTGTTTCATAATCTTCCTGAATACCTTTATCTACATAAAGCTTTATTGCATCTTCTGGAAAATTGAAATACTTTTCAGGGAAAGTATAAAAAGCATTCATAATACTATTAAGAACATGCTGCATTCTTTCTTCTTGTCCCAATTTCCTGGCAGATTTATTATCGAGCCTTCTTAGCTGGCTTGTAGCATAGCCTCCAAAAGAATAGATCGCTTTCTTAGATAAAAACATTTCAGCATTATCAAGAAGTTCTTGACCAATTGGATGAATATAAAGATAATGTTCTGGCTTCAATCCTATCAGCTCAATTGTGTTTGGGTTGCAGTTTGACAATAGAGTTATCAATTTATTAAAAGAATAGATTGTTGTATCTGTTGTTTCTTCCGTTACCTGATCAAAATTATGTGTAGGAATCAGGATTTCTTCTCTTTTATTTAAAGCACAACCCCTAATATCCAGATCGGAGTTTTCTGTATCTGTACCATAAGCATGAGACCCACCTAAGCCTAATAGAATTATGTTACTCCCCAGGTGCTCGTTCGCTCTTAAGAAATTATAGTGTTCACTTTTCAACAATTTTTTGATTTTCTCTATTTTCATCAATTTCTCCTGTTGAATAATAATAATTTACTATATCATCTAAGTTCCTTATCTCTTTTTCTAACTCTGCACACTTTTTCTTGCTATCACATGCCCATAACTGTTTTCGTAGCTTCGTTGCAACCTCAGATACCTTTTCTGCTTCTTCTGTTTTATCAATGGTTTCTATGACATCAACTTCAATTGGTTCTCCGCAAAATGGACAGAATTTAAGAGGGTAATAATAATCATCAGGCCATGTATCTCCCCAGTCTTGGACTTCTTCGCTTACGTAAAAGAAAATTCCAAAAGTTTCATTACTTTCGTAGTCACAGTCTTGGCATACTACAGTTTCACAAGTTCTACATAAGTAGGCATCAGGGTATTCATTAGAAATAATTATTCTAGGATTTTCTTCCAATGCCTTACAGCAGAACTTTGGTTTATAATACTTATAAGATGTGTTGCCATCTACAATTATTTCCTTTGCTTTTATTTCCATGTTTGCACCTCAGATAATCTGTAAGTTTTCATCACCAATAAGCCATGCAGAATCTAAAATAAAATTTTCATATGGATCACCATTGTCATTCCAGAACTCATCCGATCCAACTTCCCAATCGCCCAATGTTCCAGCATTAAAGTTACCGTATAAATAATCTGCCACATATTCTAAAAACGCATCTGCAGCCTTATCATAATCTTCTTTTCTTATTGACTCTTCTACATCCGGCTCAAGATCAATCCATTTATGCTGTTCAATCAAAAAAGATTTAGCGTTGTCTCTTACTTTCAACAGTGAGTTTTTAATGTCTGTCAATGTTGCATCTTTCTTTTTTGCAATAATATAACTTGAAGACGAACTATTAGTGACAAATCCTCTTCTTATTTTCATTAACCATCTCTCCCTTCTCCTTCGGCAACTTTTATATCAGCAAATCCATTTACTTTCGTAATAACATTTATCGCTTCACCCATAGAGTAATCATAATCATATATAGCATCGCCCCATTCATCATAATAAGCATCGTTACTGTCCTTAATTACGATATATTCTCCATCAGGGTGCTTTTCTAAAATGTCATCAACCCCATAAATGACCGCTCCGCACCAACTAGCACCAAGCTCACCAGACCAGTTTTTTTCATCATTTACACCAGTAACATCTAATACATCAAGATTGAACTGATCAATTATCTTCTGAGCTTTTTCTTTGTCAGCAATCCTTGCAAAGCAAATAATGAAACTGCTAGAGCTTGAATTAGTAACAAATCCTTTCCGTATTTTCATGAGCCCTCCTTTCTAGTGGCTCTCGCCACTAGATTTCTTATTCCACTTAGGTTTATCAGTTTTCATTTTATTTACATGTTTAGAAAAAGCAAGTGACTTCTTAGACTGCTTCATCCCATGTTTAACCATTCTAGTATGTTTCTTTCCGTTTTTATCTACTTTTGTCTCATACTCTTTGTTCCAGGAATTCTTTGATCTCATATTACATGTCCTCCATTGAATAAATTACTTTTTCTAAGCTTCTTTTTGATTTGAAACACTTCTTAAGCAAACACCACATAATGGCTTTTTCAGTATCATCTTCGTCTTCCCAATCATTTAAGACTACAGAAGTCTGTGTTCCATCTTTGAACCCTACAGTAGTTCTAATTTTTCCTGTAGCAATATCTTTTGTTCTTCCTACAAATGTGATATCATCTTTCGAAAGTGTTTTACAAACCTGTTTATCAGTTTTATTTTTAGGTACAATATATACATCAATGCCTAAAGCATCTTTAATCTGACGCTCACAGCTTCTAAGCTCTTCTCCAATAGTATGCTCTTTTTCTTTTTTCGCTACTGCTTTTTCAAGTGCTTTTAAAATCTCATCTGGTGACATATTCATATCTGTTTTCTCCTCTTTATAATTAAAATACTGCATTGGTTTCAGTTTAAACTTATTTTTTGTATGTAAACGATCAATCCGTCTTTTAATTTCCGGATCATCGCAAATACCTGTACGAATATATCTATCTAATACTGCATAGGTAAATCCGAAGCTATCTTCATCTGATTTACCGCATAACCCATCTGATGGTGTTTTCTCTATATATTTTTTAGGTAGTCCTAAATAATAACCGATTCTTTTTACTTCACTCTTTGTGAACTGAGCCAACGGTGAAAAGTCCCCTGCTGCGTCACCATATCTAGTGGAGTATCCGATGTAATCCTCAGAAAGATTACATGTATTAACCACTCTTCCATTGTGTGACTGTGACACCCCGTATAGAGTGGTCATTCTTAGTCTAGGAGCGAGATTAATTAATGTCTGATCTGTTACATTAAATGCAGCATCAATTTGATCAATAATATCATCATAAGCTGATCCAATATTAATAGTAAGATAATCAATGTTTAATACATGCTGGCAAATATCATAAGCCACATCAATATCATCCTGTTTATAGTTCGGCATGATTACTCCGAGAACTTTGTCAGCTCCAACGGCTTCCACACATAGCTTAGCAGCTACTAAAGAGTCAACGCCACCGGAAATACCTACTATGAGATTACATCCAGGACCATTCTCTTCTCTCCAATCTCTAATCCACTGAATACAATCATTTGTTGCTTTTTCTACATTAAACATTCTGCTCCTCCAATTTCCACAATTCTACTTCAAAACTACTTAATTCTTCTTCTATAATCTTATAAACCACTTCCCAGTCTGCTCCTCCTCTTCCGCAGCCTATTTTATATGGGAGTGCAATGGTTGTCTTGTGAGGTCTGTTATCAGCATCAAACCAATAAACAGGTATTTGTTGTCGAATAAAATTTAATCCTTCTCGAAAAGCTTTAACATCAGTATACTGTTTTCCATCATATCCATACTTGTCTTGTGCAAATAAGGACAATATCTCTTGATTTTTCCTTCTGATAAAGTACTCGTCATATGTTCCAAGAAGTAATTCTGGATTAAACTCACGTAATTTACAGACGTTTCTATAATGTATATAAATACCTTCGTCATAATCTCTTAATGCTTTAGCGACTCCAGTATTCATTTCTCCTTGGCAATTAACTTGATGAATTATATAATCGGTCTGTGCATCTACAATGTTACCTTCAATAATTTTAATCATAAATCTTTTCCTATAAATCCTGAAATGTAAACTTCTCGCCACAGGAGCAAATCACTTCTCCAATAGTTCCAATGCTTGTGGGAACAAATTGATATGTATATCTCCCGCCACAACATCCGCCAGCTCTCAATCTCTGTTCCATAGTTTTCAAACCATGTTTCTCAGCGTCATGTTTTAACTGCCACTCTTTGATTTTCTCCTCTTCTTCTTTAGAAATTGGAAATCCTCTATGTAAATCATCTTTTGCTTTTTCCAACTCTGTTTTCATTCTCTGCATTTCAGAGTCTTTATAATGCTCATCTTTGAGCTTTTTGTTTTCTTCTTCTAAGTATTTGATTCGTTTTTCATAAGTATCTACTTTATCAATAATCCCCTGACAAAGATCTGAAACTGAATCAGTAAAATAACTCATTTTTAATACCTCCCTATATCTACTCCATAAATGATGAAACATGTACAGTTACAAAATCGCTATGTGCACGAATATAATCCAAAGTTTTAACTGTATCTTCTACAATTGCAATCTGAGATGGCTTAAGTCCGAGCTTTTGTTGCAGCGTTTGAAGCACAGTAAGTTTTTCTGTCTTTTCTAAAGTGAAATAGATATTATCATCTGGCAGATCATAATTGTCTTTTATAAAAGCTCTTTTACCAGGAATTTCATTTAAAGGACTCTTTGAACAGGTATATACTTTATTCACGCCTTTCTTCTGAATAAACTCCTGTATTAATTTGATCGGACGCACATCTTTATACGGATTCTCACCGGAAGCTACAAGTCTGTCCCATTCATCGTCAGTCATACTATGACTTAATTCAGAAAACTCATACGGAGCAAGTACTCCATCTACATCCATTACTACAATCACATCATCTTTTAATAAATAATCTGTAATTTTACTCATCTTTGTTTCTTCCGTTTAATCTGTCTCTGATTTCTTTAAATATTTCTGTATGATATATTTCACCGTCTTTAAATACAGTTTTTAATGCCCCATCATAAACAAAGCTGTCATATCCATCTCTGCACCTTAATTCTCCATTTTCATCGTAATATACATGACAACATCCTTTATGAGATTTCTTTAAATGGCTTACATCTGTCTTTGGATCTTTGTAAATCATAATCGGTTGTCCGTTAACTTCTCCAAATGTAGCTTTCATAGCAATGCCGAACATATCTCTGGTTACAACGACCATACGTCCATCAGGTTCTACAACTGCCGAGAAACAAAAAGCCCCAACTCCAAATACAATGTTGTTTGCAGCGAATCCTTTCTTCTCAAGTTCTTCCCATACCTTTTTTACATTGTTAAGAGTACAGCCATCACCATAGATAATTCCAATATGAGGGTCCAGTACTTTGTAACCTTTGCTATTTACTGATCCTTCAAATGTATTCCAGAGTTTTTCGATAGTCTTAACTGAAATCTCTACCATATCACCAGAATCCGGACGAACCAAGAGCTTACCATTGTGCTGCATAATTTCTTTTTTGCAAGCTGGAAGAATATTGTCAATCATGTTCCAGTAATCATATGTATCAGATACCATGCTGAAAGATGCATTCGGATATAATTCTGTAAGTAGTCTTTTCACAAATGTAATTTCGTCTCCGTCCACAGCATAATTTGAAGCCATGACCGCATGTTCGGTAGAAATCGCACCAATTCCAATATGACTCACGCTACAGTCATTGAAATAATATTTGTCCAAATAATCAATTGCCGGGATCGTACTTGTCTTATCAAAGGATAATAGCCAAGCAACGGAGCATCTCTCTGCTTCTTCCATACAGGACATTCCACGCATTCCAAAGTCTGAGCAGGCCATTTCAGGTCTTAAAATGTCGTCGCAGGTCTTTTTATAGTAGAAATTTGCCAGTTCTCTGTACATATGTCCAATTGTTGCATGAGCACACGGCTTCCAAAGCTCAACCTGCAGAATACACTCAATCCACTGCACAACCCATGCAAAATCTGGATGTGTATTCGTGATTTCAATGCATGGCACTCCCATAGGCACTAATGTACCTTCCGGTAATGCACGGATCTGAATCGGAAGATACCCTAATTCGTGAAGTTTAAGGATTGGAGAAATATCGTAATTTCCTTCTCCTAACTGAATGTCCATACTAATTGTATAAAGTTCTTGAACTTCATCAGTGCTTAATTTAAAGAAATCTCTTTTAAAATATGTAATAAGATATTCTTTAATAAAAGCCTGCAGTCCGAAGAAAACCATATGATCCTGCTCCTTTAACATTGATCTTCTCGGAGTCCAATAAGAGACTAACTTCGTCAATCCTCTCGGAAACATATTGTGGTGTACTTGTTTGTAAGTATCGCTTAACAGAATTGCTAAGGTATCCATTATTTTTTATCCTCCTCTTTGTCGTTTACAACTTTATCAATCTGATCAGTAATGTAATCAATAACATCCTTGCCGGTTTTCCCAATTGCTTGAACATTGTCCGATGTTAGTTCATTTGCAACCATCATTGTATAAACGGTTTCGGTAGTTGGTGTAAGAACTGTTAAAATTACAGAAATAATCCCAATTGAAATAAATAACTTGAATCCATTCTTTGTTAAATCATCAAATCCTATCAAACATATTGCAAATGCAGCTACTGTAACAATCAGAAATAAAGTCCCACTGCATCTGCTCTACTTGCAAAATAAATCAACCAAGGACTAATAATTGGTTCCATACTTTCTCATCTCCTTTATAATTTTATCAACTTCATATTCTCTTAAAATATCATCCACATCTTCTATATGAGAATATCTATTAGAGTGTCTATATGTAGCAATTTCATAAGCCATTGATTCAATCACGTCTTGTAAGCTTAGAAGTCTATCTTCCCATTTGTATGTTTCTGTACGGTAATCTGGTAATTCTCTTAATGGACATAATTTAGGAATCGTTGAATGTTCTTTCCTTTTTAAGGAATTAATGTATTTATTTAATAATTGGCAATAATATCCATACGTTTCTAATTCTGAAAATGGGCATTCGTCACATGAATTAGGTTCTTCTATAGATAACATAACTTTACTCATTATTATCTTCTCCTGTAATTTCTCTCAAACAATCATTCCAACCAATCTTGTAGCTAGGCATTTTTCCATTGCTTTGAAAATACTCTCTTCCGTACACTCCTGTTAATTTCATTTTATCCGGCAATGGATTCAAAGGACATCCTTTCATTAACTCATCCCACGAATCACCAGCATTGAAATTTGCATTAGCATCTTGTACTGTGCATTCATCTGCATCGTTTAATAGCGGACAACGTATACATTTCTCTGGCGTATCAATCACTAATACTGATTTACTCATTTTCTTCTCTTACCTCTTTTCTGCAAGAATGCTGCGTGTGTACAGGACTGATTCATCTAAATCTCTCAACCAATTCAATCTTAGGACTTTCCAGATTTGTCAAAATCGTATCTGTCGTATAAATCTTCTCTATCAGTCCATTGTTTTTCAGAAGCTCTCCATCATAAACAGTGTTTTCACAATGAGTAACATAAAGATAAATCTTACCTACACCGGCCTCTTTCAGCTTTTTAGCACTGTGATAAAAAGTTCCGCCTTTACTACAAATATCGTCTACAATAAGGATATCTTTACCTGGCAGTTGATTAATTTCACCTGATAAATCTAAACCTTTAATTTCTCCGGTCTCCCAATCTCTATTCTTAATACCGAAAGCATATGGAAGATGTACTGCTGAAGAATATCTTTTCATAGATCCTGCATCCGGATAAAACATCATAAGATTATCACTAGCAATCTTCTTGACAGTATCCTCAATCATTCGATTCGGGGATCCTACATGTACTTTATTAAATAATGCAGCAGATACATCAGAATGTGGATCTAAAACTTCTACTTTTCCAAAATGTAATGAATTAATAGTCTGAGCAAAATATTTTAAAGTAAATAATTCGTTCTCATGCTTAACTCGGTCCATACGTGCATCTGGGATATAAGGCATATATAAATTAGGCACTACTCTATGGTCCCAACAATATCTAGTAATATATTCAACTGCTGTTAACTCTTCCATTGATTCAAAGAACCATTCAATATTATCTCTGCACCATCCTCCAATAGGAGGAATATCCTTAAATAAGAATGTTCCATCCGGATATTTATCAAGTTTGATTTCTACACCGTTTAATTTAATCATTCCAAATCTCCTTATAATTTATTTCTTACTGTTTAATAATCCTTACTTAACTTTTACTTATGCTCAATATCACAGGTAGTTATTACAGACGGATTATTCAAATGATTGCCATTACAGAAATTATTGATAAAATCCACCTGTCTTTGGAGATAATCAATAGAATCACATAGTGAAACTTTTACATAACTTAATAATTCTGCGACAATTGTACTAATCTTAAACAGTTCATTTTCTTTATCATCGTATTCAACGCCATCTGCATGATTAAACGGTGAGGTTGCGTCAGCTGTTTTTATATAAAAATCATTATCCTCATTTTTATAAATTGAGCACACCCAAATAGTATCGTCATAAAGCCCATCAAACTCAAATACTTGTAAGGTTTCTGTATTGTTTTTTTCAACAAGTTTTGTAGTGATCACTCCATCACAGTCATATTTACGTAAGTAGTTCTGAATATCCTCTAATGTAATTTCTTCTAATTTCTTCATTTTCACAGTATTTTCTCCTACCATCTTATTTCTCTCCTATCACATTAATCTGGCAACTTTTCATCACTTCTAAAGCTGCTTTATGCTTCTCCGGTGAAGTCCCGGCACAGCATGACGCATCAACTGTAATTTCTATATCCGGATAATGTGTTTTTAATACTAATGCATTAGTTACTACACAGATATCTGTGCATACACCAATAATTTCAACATCATAACAACATATCCAATGGCTTATATTCCATCTATATCCAAAAGTATTTTTAGGATAAATCTTTTCCATTGTTGAAAGTTCAACATTTAATTCTGGAATAATTTCATAGCCAGAAGTTCCTACAATACAATGTGACACTGGAAGTTTTTTGCCTTCTGGTGTTTCCAAATAATCATCGTAATGAGTATCAGTTGTAAAAATAATCACATCATCTCTTGATCTATATTCTTCCACTTTTTTCACTATATTCGGTACAACTGCCTGAGCTTCCGGCGTACCTAGTGAGCCAGTTACAAAATCATTCTGCACATCAACTACAATCAGAACTTTCTTTTTATTTCCCACAAGCATTACCTCCAACAGTCATTCTCCCGAATGGGTACTCTACAACTCTATAGCTACAAAGAATCTCCATTTCTTTAACAACGTCTCCTTTACACATCTCTAATAAGACACCAACTTCTTCTGCTACTTTTTTAATTTCAACTTTTTTCTCTTCTGCTGAACTTAAAGTAATAGTTCTCATTCCTCTAGTATAATCAGAAGTCATATCATAAATATTATTTGGTATTTCAACTTTAAACCCGGCATCTTTTAGATCATTCATGTGTAAAATTAAATCATGAGTATATTCATCTTCTGCAAGCAATTCCATTAATTTAATTTCAGCTTCCTTATCAATCTTTTCAATACTTCTTTTCTCCCAAAGTTCTATAATTGACATATCATTTTCCTTTCTTGTAAAATTATTTAGCTCATTTTCTTTAAAATAAAAATCTCCTTCTTCTGATTCTTCATTGTAATAACTAGAGATATGTATTCTTATATTGTTAGAATAAACTGTTTTTACAACGCCTGTAGCACCTGCAATATCATATTGTTTATATTTTTTAGGCACTATTATTACTTGTACTATATCTCCTACTTGAAACATTTTTTACTCCTTTCTATTTATTAATCCACCCAGAGAGACTCGAACTCTCACGCTATTAAGCATTAGAACCTAAATCTAACGTGTCTGCCAATTCCACCATGGGTGGGTACAACTGGCAGTTCAACTGCCAATTGTTAATAATGAAAGCGACTATTATATTTACTTATTCACTACTTACCAGCCTTGTACAAACTAAGAGCCAAGTATAATCATGCTCATAAACTTTTACCAAGGATTTGATAAATCTTTATTCTTTATGCTTTATTCTTTAATCTTTAAACTGGGATAAACTTTGAATTTTGAATTTTAAGATTTGAGTTTTAATCTTTGAACTTTACAGTACTATGGCTATCTGCCTCATCCAATAATATAATATATTAAGCTTACAGGTCCTATACGACCACGTAATCCTAATCCATTTTGTATTTTATACTATTATCTACTGTATAAGTAATGCTGTGGTTTCTTTATTGTTTTATATATGTCTAACCCAGCTAAAAAGACATATAGATTATAGTTTAAAGTTTTCGATAAGCAGTGAATATATCTTAGTATGTAATTTCTATTTCTGTCAGAGAATTACTTACTGAAAGTGCCGCATCTACTTCAGCAGTGAACTCTGCAATTTCTGTTTCTAAATCCTCCATTTCTTTAAGAACACCAATTGGATCAACAAGTTCCATTGTCTGAGCTTCTATATAGGCTTCTCTAGTTTTTGTAAACTCTTCAGTAGAGGTTTTACCTTCTTTGCTACCATAGAGCCCTACAACATAATTTTCAGCTTTATCTTCCAATTTACCATTCTCAGTTATGATCTGAGCCATAGCAGCATCATACTGTTTTTTAATTTTCTGTTTTAAAAGTTTCTTGAAGTCCATTCCATGATTTTTCATTTCAATAGCTTCAGCTACTGTATACTCTTTATCAGCAACAGTGACTTTAGTTACTGCATTTGAAAGAACTACAGCTCTTTTAATAGCTTCTCTTCTCTTGATTAAATCAGTTGCTTTATCATAAGAAGATTTCATAACCCCTGTGTAAACTTTGATATCTACACCTTTGACTTTTGTGTTAGAATGCTTATTTGAAATACAAGCTTCTACACTGTTAATTGCTTTTACAATACGATCATCTAAGATCTTCAGTTCCGCTAATGCTTTGTGTACATTCATTTTTTCTGTTGTCATGATAAATACCTCCTGAATTTTAAACTTTAATTTAATTGCCTGTGATAAGAGTGGACTCGAACCACCGACCTCACTTTTGTAGTGCGCTCTTTCTCCCAACTGAGCTACTTATCACTTTTCATGCATGACCTGTCGTGCTGCAGTCACAACAGGATTATGTGTTCTTTGATCAGCTCAATTCCCTACATTTTCTCTAAAGCTGAATGTTTGTCTCATTACAAAACATCTCAAAAACTATCTGTCTTTCCAGCGCCATCTGATTCTCACTACCAAATCAGCAACGGCTCTTTACTATTGAAAATTAGAGCTCTCAAAAGTCACTCCTTCGTCAGGAGAAATGGAAACTCTGGGACTCGAACCCAGGACCGACCGGTTATGAGCCGGTTGCTCTAACCAACTGAGCTAAGTTTCCATAGTGGGTGAACTTTGAAAACACCCACATATAAAAACGTAACAACTATAATGATTGATTTGTAATCATGTCAGCTACACGAACAGTCGTCACCATTCCGTTGCCCCATCACTCACCTCTACCTCGCTGACTCAATTACTTTTTTGCTTCGTAACTAATTACACTTCTGCTTGACCAGATCATCCTCACTTCCCTCGCCTCATTAGCACAAAGCACATCTATATAAATGTTTTGTACATCCAAACCATTGCTACCAATGTACTGTGTTCCCTTTTTTGAACAGGTTCCAGTTATTAAACCATCCAAATTTTCACTTAAGTTTTATCTATGTTCGCCATGAACATAAGTAGGTATACCTTAGTTCTATCGGTTACCTCTTTGGCCTTCAGAGCTAACTTAGAACTACGGGGTAGATGGGATTCGAACCCATGAATGCAGCAGTCAAAGTGCTGTGCCTTACCGCTTGGCCACTACCCTCTATAGATACCTATGAAGGTATCTATATACAGATTATTTATACTGCATAATGCAATTCTCTACTTTTTGCTCTTACAAAAGTCATATATGCTGGCTTCATTGTTTTGATGATCTTTTTATCTTCTTCATCATTGTAGTAATTATCACTTTCTAATTTAATATCATTTCCAGATACATAAATGATGCCTTTTTTATGATCAAACTCACAATCAAGAACTTTACAAGAAGCATCTACATAGGTTCCTTTAAAGCAGAATTCTGGTTCAATCGTTGCGCTCTTATCAAAGAAATCAATAGTCAATTTTGTAGCTGCTTCAGAACCATCTTCAAGATGTAAAATGACTTCATATATAACACTATTCAGATTAATAATGTTCAAATCTTTGATTGCTATCTCAAAAGGCTCTCCAAAATTCAACTCGAATGCAATTGCTCTCAGGCAGTCATAGTTTAAATCTACTTTGTGAGCGAAAGAAATTACTTTTTCAATTTCACTGTAATACTGTTTATCTAACTTATCTTCTAAGTACTCTGTAATTTCAGCATCTGACGGATACTCAAATCTAAAGTGATAGTGGAATCTTCCAGGTCTGTTTACTAAATAACTATTTAACGAGTTGAGGTCATTACAAGTAATCACAAACATTTTCTTCCCTTGAGACAATCCATCAAACAATGTAAGCATTTCTGTTTGAGGATCTGCCATGCCATCAGCAGCTTTAATACTGCCAAATGTTTTATCAAATTCATCAAACAGTATCATTACTTCCTGTTCAATTTCTTCTATGAAACTTGCAATTCCAGGAATATACGTGTCTACAATGATAACTGGTAAACCAACTTTTGTTGCTTCCACAGCCAATGTCTTTGCAAACAATGATTTGCCGATTCCTTTATTGCCTGACAGGATAACGCCAAGGTTCTTTTCTGCTTTTGGAAAAGCCTTAAGAACTTTTTCAACCTTACTCATATGTACTCCGTAGGTTTTTTCTTTGATTTCTATGTCTGCATATTTTTCTAAAAAGAAACCAGAATTCTTTTGAAACCTCACGACATAATTCTGAGCCGGAAGCTTGTCGAAAGTTTCTAATGAATCGTCGTAAGTTCTAAATGTGTTTCCTACCTTAATAATTCTCATTTTTTATTCTCCTGTTTTATATCATTGTTTATATCGAAAATCAATGCCCTTTAACATCTGCTTCATGTAATAACATCACATCTGAAAACATCTGTTTTCCAATTAAATACTTATCTTTATTCTTTGCCTTGTTTGATTGCGACCATGATAAATAGGGATGCATATGATAATAAATCAAATTTGCTGTATAAAAAGCATCATATATATCTTTTCCTGTAAGTGCACCGGAAAAATCAAAACATGTTAAACATTCATAAGCTCCAACACAATGATGTTGATAATAGTGACAGTAATCATCCTCTTCACCTTTTCCATTAATTCTTGATTTAGTGAAAAGCTTTCCAATATCATGGAGACAGGCCGCCACCCATAAATTTTTTTCTTCTCTAGGTACTCCTTCTGAAACCTTTTTCAGATGTTCATAAAGAGTAAGAGAATGATGTGGATTCTCTTGATCGAAGTCACGAGCCATATCTATTAATTCTTTTATATCTTTATGATCATCTTGTACAACTCTAATTTCATTGAACCCTTCATGGTACATTGGTGGAGAAAATACTTTCCTCATTCTTGTAATCACTTCGTCTGGAACTGAATTTTCCCTTTTTGAGTTATCCTTTAAACATTTTTCATACGTTTTCAAAAACATAATACATGTTTTATAAACATGTTTAGGAACTCCTTTTAAAAAATGCACTCTTCTTTTCTTTACCAAATTAGTAGCATCATAAATAACCGAATGCATTTTCAAATCTTCCAGTATTCTACGATGCAGTTCTTCAAATACTTTACTGTTGTCTGCGTCATCATAATTATCTCCATACATTTCTTCTCTGAGTTTATCAGAAGAGTGCACTATATAATCAGGATGAGTTTCTGAATACTCTTTAGCCCATGTACTTTTACCGGAAGCAGGTAAACCTACCAGCATAATTAATTCATTCATTATGTAATCTCCTCTATTTCTTTGCAAATCTTCTCTGCTATTTCTTTAGATATGTACTTCTGATTAAAAAACTCTTGTCCAATATCTGATCTAATTCGATATTTTTGATTATCTAAATTAGGCCTCCCTTCCCCGTTTACAATTTGAGGTAATGAAGCTGTCTGAAGATAATCTATATAATATAGATCTTCTTTTATACTTCTTCGTTTCTCTCTAATTGCTTTTTTTATTTTATAGGCCCAATATCCAGAAGTAACATTCAGTTTATTAAATTCTATATAGTGATCAAGATCCTGAGATATAAGCTCCAGTTCCTTTAGCTGTTTTTCTAAAGGTTTTCTATTACCTAATATTTCTTTAATAGGCAATATGCTGTCATCTATTTTCTTTTTATAATCACCAATCTCTACAAGAGATTTATTCTGCTGTACAAAACCAACTCTCTCATCAACTGATGTTACTTTCCAAGGGGCGTATATGCTTAAATTTTTAGGAATTGTTGATATCCTGTTTAAAGCTTTCGGTACATTGTCAAACTTCTGAGCAGATTTTAAATCCACCACATGAGGAGGACTTCCATGTTTAAACACCAAATAATTTCCAGGATATTTTTCACTTTCTAAAACATATCTCATTTTCCTCTTCCTTTTGTGATATATGTATTATAACATACTCCGTATTCTGTGTCAATAAGTTTTTTTACAAACTTGTTTATTGCTTGAAACTGTTCTCCTTTCTCTTAACTTGCTCTAAGTATACCATAGTCATTTCACCTTGTCAACACTTTTTTATAAACTTGTTTAAAAATTCTTTTTCTGAAATTATCGGGACACCAAGCTGCATAGCTTTCACATTCTTGCTACTTTTTGACATTGCGTCATTATTAATAAGGTAGTTAGTTTTTTTGGTTACTGATCCTGTGACTTTGCCTCCAAGAGATTCTATCTTCTCTACTAGAGCTGCTCTATTGGCAAACTCGATGAGTGTCCCAGTAATACAAAATATCGCTCCGTTCAAACCATCTTTTACAGTCTCCTGAGAAACTTCTTCAAACTGGAATTCCGCAGCAAGCTCAGTTATGTATCTTTGATTTTCTTCAAAATAATTTTTCAAAGAAGAAGCTTTCGCAAAACCAAAGTCTTCCAAACATGTAAAATCATACTGAGAATCCATATCTTTAATAAAGCTATCAAAAGCTGTTTTTAACCCTTTTTCTCTTGCTCTTTTCTCTTCAACAATGTTTAGCTGCTTACTAACACTTCGACCGATTAAAGGTATGGACAGCCCATAAAGAAATTTAGGCAGAGTTGTCTTGCGGCATTTTTCTATTGATTCCAGGATTTTATCAACTTTTTTTGCTCCTAGCCCTTGTAATGTCACTAACATTCCCCGGCAGTCTTTTAGATAAAATAAGTCTAAAGGCCCTTTAATAAATTCTTTCTCTATTAATAGACTCAGAGTAGATTTAGAAAGCCCTGTAATATCATGTGCTTCTTTGCTTACAAAAGTACATAATTCACCAAGAAGTTTCCCTTTACATTCAAGGTTCATGCACTGAAGCTCTTCTGTCTCATTTTCACCTGTAATTTTTACATGACCACCACAAATAGGGCACTTGTCAGGCACAGTAAACAATTTGTCACCGTTTCTGGTCAAATTCTCTGCAATCTGCGGAATGATCATGTTCGCCTTATATACCGTAATCGTATCTCCTACTGACAGTTCATAACTTTTGAAAATATTCACATTATGTAAGCTAGCTCTTTCAACAATCGTATCATCTATTTCAACCGGATCAAAAACTGCCACAGGTGTCAACTGTCCAGTCTTTCCCATGCTCCATTCTACATCTCTAATTACTGTTTCAAACTTATCATCTGCAAATTTATATGCCAATTGTGATCGAACATGATGTGATGTGTTTCCTAAGCTTTCACTATAATCAATGTCATCATATGAAAATACGATTCCATCAATAGGAACATCTTTTTCTCTTGCGGTTTCTCTAAGTTTTTTAATATTCTCTTCAATATTATCAACTTTTACCCAAGGGACCACTTCAAATCCTAGCAGATCTAATATCTGTAATCTTTTCATGAAACTATTTCCATCTATTCCACGAACGGCCTTCCAAGCAATGAACTTGATTTTTCTTTCTTTTGTAACGGAGTTATCAAGCTGTCTAACAGAGCCAGCAGTTAAATTTCTGATATTCTTAATACCATTATCTTTAATATATTTTTCTAATTCTTCACCAAAAAGTCCCTTTCTTTCTCCATCTTTTTTCAGATCAATATCTTTTAGCTCTTTAAGATAAGTATAATGATGGATTTCCATGACAGCTTCTCCATCAACTACTACTTCATCTTTATAAGGAATTTCCTTTGGAAGATTTACAAAACTGTTTGCTGTATGTAAAACATTCTCTCCGATGATTCCATTCCCTCTAGTTTCTGCAGCAACCAATTTACCATCTATATATTTTACTGAAATAGTAAGCCCATCCATTTTTAGCATGGCTAATCCTGGCAAACCATTCATAAAACTTTCAACTTCATTTATATCCTTTGTTTTGTCTAAGGACAACATTGGATGATCATGTTCGACTTTTTCTAACTCACTAACTGTTTCTGAGCCAACATTGATAGTGGGACTGTTGGCTAAAATAATACCTGTAACTTTCTCAAGTTCTTTAAGTCGATCATATTTTTTATCATATTCATAATCAGAAATTAGAGAAGTATCTTCCATATAATACGCATGAGCATATATATTTAATTCTTCCACTAATTCACGCATTTCTTTTAAAAGCACTCTTCTTCCTCCATTTTATACAATATAACATAATCTTTACCATGAACAAATTTTTCCCCTTCTCCAACTGGAACCTCTTCATAAAGCTTCGGCTCCAGTCTTATGTAGGAATCTCCGGTTTCTACTCTTACAACATCTCCCTCTTCATATATATTTTCAATTACAAAGTTCATCCACCCCATTTCCATGCCATTTATGTGACAAATTAATCCAATTCTCTCCTCAGTTCCAAAACATTCATAAAGTCTCTCTAACACTGCAATCCCTCCAATGTTCGAACGCTTGTTCGCTTATTATGTTTAAATATTACCACACACAGCAAATTAAGTCAATCTATGTGTGGTATTATCTATTATAAATAACTATAAAATTTATTTTTAAGAGTTCCTTTGCCATAAGAACTTATATTATAATTTGAACTAACCATTTCAACATACTGGCTTTCAAAGATATCTTCCTTAGAAACATTATATTTCTTCATTATTTCTCTAAACTGCTCTACAATTCCGGCTGTATAGAGTCGAGGAATAGTCAGATACGGAATATTAAGCTCTTTTCTAAGCGCAATTAACCTATTTGTCAGTCTTAGATTTAAAGCTTCTAATGAATCACTACGTGTATTATTCCTGGAGTTAACAATATTCCCCTTCATACTTAATAAAGAAGCAGTTCCAGTAAAAGATATATACTCCTCCTCTTGTGAACTAACTTTAGCCAAGTCTACCAGCGTCTCTGACAAAGTTTTTTCCTCTCCGTTTTCGAAAGTAAGGATATTACCATTCAACTTACTTATTTTAGCTCTTAAAAGCTCACCGGGGGCTTCTGTTCTTACTCCTTCAAACAAAGCCAGAATTAAAAATTTATCAGAATAGTTTCTAATTTTAGAAATATCCTTTAAAACCTGTTCTCTGCTGGGACACACCGCTCTCTCCTTATTAAGATATTTCTGTAGACTTTCAATTTCCATATTTATTTCATCATAGTGATTTATGTTGTCTATAGATATGTTGCAGGAACAACACCAGTCAGCATATTTCCGTAAAACACTTATATTTTTCCTTAAGGCATTTATTGATGAGGCTGCAAATGTAGACAACAATTTATCTATTTCAGAAAAAGTAAAATCACATAAGTCCTTGTTAAGTAAGTCCTCATAGTCTTCCGTTTTGTTAAAAAGAGCTTTCGCACTTTGTGGAGTTTGTCCGAGATCTTCTACTACATGTCGCAGATATTCTTTCTTCCGTTCTTCATTATACATAATCACACCTCCTCAAATAAAGCTTTTATTTTATTTACTTTCATGTTTGTAACACTATTAATAATCGGCACATCTTTTCCTAATGCACTTTCTATTTTTTCTGCACATTCATATGCATCCTTTGAGATAGATGAACCATATAACACTACTGGCATAGTGGTGTCATCAAATACAACATCTGGATTATTCTCTTGAACTATCTTCAAAATATTTATAATAAATACCGCAGTTTTGATACACTGACTCCGGTTCATATTTTTAGTTTTAAGAATAAACTCCAATAATGAAAACAAAGTAGCTCTGTCTATTTCTCCTCTATGTGCTCTTTCAATTTTACCTCTTACTGGACTATCCAATGTGTTGTTTAGTTTGTCAATAATTATATTAGTAGGAGACGACTTATCCATAGAAGCTAAGTAACTTTTAGAAATCTTATTTCTCTTATCTTCCTGCTCAATATACTGACATGCTTTGTCTTCTGTAAAATTCATGATATTCAGGATAAAATTAAACTGAAAATCAGGATTCTTAATTTTCGTGTTTATTGCAGCTCTAAACCGGTGAAAACCATCAATGATATCAAATTTACCAGAATTAAGTATCAGTTCTGATCCAACAATATCAAAATCTACCTCTGGATCATCAACATTGAGATTAAGAGTTAAAGCATTAGGTACAAATTCTCCCTTGCTCATTAAACCTTCAATAGCTTTTACTGATGAAGAAACTATATCAATTGTATATGATACATCTTGTCCTCTACGTCTCTGTTTAAGTTGACGCTGAGTCCTTGGATTGTATATTATAAGCTGGTTATCGTAAAACTCTTTTAGTAAATCAATACTTATTTTTGTCACCCATTGATCTTCAGCTATCTCTATCACTGGACTTATTCTTATTGGATAAATATTTGTTTTTAAATAATCTGCCTTTAGGCTCGAAAATCTTACTATTTCCTTATCAGAAAAATATGTTTTCATTTCCATATTTGTCCTAAAAACATTATTAAACGCATCAATAAGCCAATACATTTCATTGTCTGGAATTTCATCTTTGCTTTTTGCTCCAATGATATACTGCATATATTCAATATCTGAGTATTCATATTTTTTCATAAGAAATTTTTGTACTTCTCTCTTGTAATATGAATTTTTCTGGATTTGAGAAAAATACTTATCCAGTATCTCATACAGGTTTTCACTTCTTAACATTTTGCAACCTCCTTTCTTGTATTATATCATTGTTTAGAACTTATTTCAATAAACTATTTACATATTTAGCAGCTTCAGCATTAATGGGCTTTCGAACGATGTATCTTTGTGTCGTGTCAGGTCGAGAATGATTCATTAATTGCTGTACATATGCAATGTCTCCTGTCTGATCATATAATAATGTAGCAAAAGTACTTCTAAATTTATGAGGAGTAATATGTTTTTCAAAATCTGCGGTATATGCCTTAACTAAATCTCTCACTGATTTGTCAGTGATTCTTGTTCGTCTGTTAGAAATAAAAAGAGCATTACAATCTCTTTTATTCAAAAGTTCTGCACGTTTTATTACCCAATTTCTTAAAATATCCATACTATCATCATCAAGTTCACATTCATAAGTGTTTCTGCGCTTATCAGTAACCCTAATAATCTTCTGATCCCAGAATATATCTTCCATATTAAGTTCTGTAAGCGCAGTAACACGAATACCAGTTACCATAAGAAGAGTAAATATAGCAAGGTTTCTTTCCTTCCATGCTTCTCTTCTTGCGTTGGCCCTTTTTGTACCAATAGAATTATCATTTATTCTTTCAACAACTTTTTTCAACTCTGCGGCTGTCATTGCAACCTGTTTAAGCGGATCTTTTACAGAAACTCTTTTTATGCCACAATCAAAAGGGCTCTCTGAAATCATTTTTCTGCTTAACAAATAATCAGCAAATGATTTTAATGCCGTATAAGTAGTTGCTTTAGCACTATCTGAACTATATCCTCCATCTCTTCCTCTTAAGCAAGAGAGATAAGAGTTTACATTGTCAATAGTCATTGCCCCATTACAATCTTCTATTGACTCTATAAACCCGTTTTCTTTCAAATAGTTCATAAACCTAACAGCCGTCATAGTATAATTTTGCGCAGTAAGATATTCGCATGAATTGAATAGACCATTATAATAACCAGTGAAATATTGTGGCTTATCCCTAAGCAATGCTCTCATCTTGCTTTCTGATTTATATTTATGTTCTTCTCTTCCTTTCATGCAATTCACCTCACCATCTAAATTTGTGGTCTAATCCACTTCCACTAATTCCATGTTTATTTCTTTGTTCAAGGATTTCTTTTCTTACTTTTTCATGCTTTGAATGAAAATAAGCTGCTGCTACCGCCCACATTGTTATCAGTAGACTCAAACCAGAGAGTCCAGCCATTAACAGTACAAATGATATTATTCCTAATATAACTATAGTCTTTGCATCAGACTCGTCCCAAACATCTACATGCTTTGCTGCCTTAGAATCAGGATCGCTTGTTTCCCCCCATGTCCATGGATTCGGCAAAGGTATTGGCTCATAGTCATCTCTCACTACAGCAATAGGGAATGGATAAGCTTCTTCCATTTCAAAATCTAATGAGTCTACTTCTACTCGGACAGTACAATTGGGATGATAGTTCCAAACCTTATTCCCGGTTCTTACTACTTGAAAAGTTCCTTGCTGACCGGGTCTCAGTGCTTTTTCTGTCAGCTCAACTTCTTCATGTATAGGATATAGATTGAACCCGTATTTTTCATCCCAATTGTTTTTATTGTCTTCAGTAACTTTGAGCAATAATAAACCTGTATTTTGCTTTGCGTCTGTCATTTGTACCGGAGGCCATTTAGCATATTCATGCGCACTTTCATAAATTTCTTCCAATGTTTTGCCAGGTACTCTATATGTCCAACCTGGCTTCATATCTCTTACTTTAACTTTCTTTCCCAAATTCACCTTACCTTTCCTTGATACAAAAAGATGGCTATTTACAGTTTATAGTATTTATGTAGTTTTTTCAATAGGTCTCCATCCTACAACACACTTATCTGTCCAATTCCTCCATTCATAATTTCCATATTTTCCTTTAACCATTATATCTCTTTTGATGCTGCCATCAGTCATAAGAATTTCTACTTCTTTATATAGTTCTGGAAAATCTCCCCATTTTGTATGCCAACTCATATTTACCTTTCTTTCTTAACCTGAAATTATCCTTTTAAATCAATTCACAAATAATATTGTATATAGAATCAAGTGCTTTTTTATATTCATCTACTGTGTCATGCACCCCACTTGCAATTCGATCGTATAGTTTGCCTTCACTATCATATAATGCAAGATAAATTCCTTTTCTGCCATCATACATCGAATATGTAATTGGCCTTATATTACTGGTACGCTTTTGGCATAGTTCTTTTGCATAGCTTATAATTTCATTCCATTCTGATAGTTTCATAATATTTTCTCTCCGTTCGTCTGTTAAAACACTTGTTTCATCAAAGTTCTTTCTATAATTCATCATAATCAATACTTTCCAAATCTTCTTCATCCTCTACCAGTTCAGAATCATATTCAGTATCTACATAATCATCAACATCACAACCATTTGATTCTGCATTACAAATACGCTCTGCTTCTCCACCAGAATCTGCTTCAACTAAATAAGTATGTTCGAAGATTTCTCTTACTGTTACTAAGTATTTACCCATAGCGCCCTCCTATGTAACTAACCCAAATTCTTTAATAAGTCTCTGCACAACCATCCGGTTACATTTCTTATAAGCAATGGACAAAGTTTTCTTTACACCTTCTTTCTTATAAATCGAATGTCCACCAGTACAATGATCTAATTCCCAGCCATTCTTTAGAATAATTCTCTCAACCTCTCTTCTGTTATAAGTTTTCATATTTCACCTTCTTTCATCTAAATATCCATTCAATGATAGCTCTTGCTATAACTCCTATTAAAAAATACTGCAATTTTATCCCCTTATTTTTATTTGTATTATAAGAAATATCCAACTGTTTTATCCTTTGGCTTTCCCCAAATAGATTCGTACAGATACTCTACCGTACTAGGTGCAATTCCATGATAGTTACACAATTCTTTAAATACTTCATATTTTGGTCTGGCATCAATATCTTCAATTATTTTTTCTAACGAAGTTTCAACATAATCAGAAGTAACACCATATCCAGGAATAGGTCCATACATATAATCTTTTAGCTCTTCATAAATTTCATCACTGTATTTATGACCGTTATTATTTGATTCCTCTGATGTTAATATTGTTACTCCAGTTTCTTCTGGTTCAGTTTCTTTAGACTCTTTTTTTTCGTCTTGAATAATTTCATCTGCCTTGAACAGAATAATATTGTTCATATGCCACTGATAATCATCATCAATACATGAATCAAATGAATTAACTTCGAATATATCATCATTAGTTATATCAATGTCATAATCATTAGCCATTTTAGCTGCAGAATCTAACATATGATTTTTACATTCTTCCAAAGTGCCAATCTTCTCTACATAGAATCCAACACCTTCGTAAGCATGATGATAAATACAAAGATAATCTCCATCTTTTATTTCAATTTCATGAATAGTGTTAACATAGAATTCTCCATCTCCGTATGAATAATCAATTCGCATGATCTGGTCGTCGGATCCGTCTACATTTTTATATTCAAGCTCACTTATTACTTCTTCTCGGCTTTCCTCTGTAATACTGACTAAGTTGTCTATAACCCATTTATGAGCCGCAAAAGCAGCTTCAAAAAAGTAAAAATATGGTTCTCTATAATGTTCACTATCCAATGTACATAGTAAATATATCTTCATTTTTCACCTCCACTGTTTCTTTCTTTTACTTTGCATCTTCCAACCTGACACTTTTGATCCTCTTACATGATCCCATGAATCTGTTTTTCTTTTTGGCTTTATAGGTTTGAGAGTAATACCATATTCATATTTAATCTCTTTTATTTCTTCTGGTGTAATACTTTTACGCTGATCCGGCTCTGTTGAAGCCCGATGAATATTCCATCCATGATGTTTATGATATGTACGATAATATTTCTTTTTATATTTCTTAGTAAGCTGATAAAAGTCTCGTACATTACCATGATCGTCAATAATCAAATATCTGTGATATTCGTGAGTGCAAATCATAAAATCCCAATTATTATCTATTTTTAAATATTTATCATCAAAATAGTTAAATGAATGGTAAAAATTAATACTTCTCATACTGTATGGGAACTTTAGCTTAAAGTATGTATACAATTCTTTAGTCCCTTCTACACATCCTACATATTCCCATGGGAGCCATTTGTATACGATCCATTTAAAATGACCTTCTGCGCATTTTGTACGCTGCATATAAATACGGTATTCTCTCATATCTACTCTCCTATTAACCTCTCTCAAGAAGAGAGAGGTTTCCTTTTATATAGCGCAAAGAAATCTATGAGTATCTTTTTCATACTTATATATTTTCCTTGTGAGGAAATCTTCTTTAGGTGTCGCTTCTTCCAACGTATCCTGTAAAATTATTGATAAGTCTACCGCATCAACAGCATCTGCTTTATGTACCATTACCTCATGTACACTGGTAAACACTAAATACAAATCTGAATCCAGTACATCAACAAAGCGTTCAGCCACACCGGGATAAAATATAGCTACCGCACCGTTTGTTTTCTTTGCTGTAGTTAGACAATTTCCAATAAGATCTTGGCTAATTGCTTCTTCTGTACCAGGACTCATAAACTCTTCTCCTTCATATTCCGGATTAAAGAGCATCTGATCCCATCTGTAAATTCTCGGTGGATACATACGTTCTGTGTTTCTTAATGCTTCTTCCAGAATATTGTCTTCACTTAAGGTCAAACCATCTTCCTTCCATTTCTCTACTACAGATTTAAAAATCTTAGTGTTCATAATGTTTCCATCACATTCAGACACCTTCATATATAATACCTGAGCAATATCACCTATTCTTTTATAAACAGCATTACTCAATTCTTTAGAATTATCATCATAATTAAGCAGCCTTATAAAAAGAGAATCTTTAACAGTTTCATAGTTCCAAATTTTCTTTGTTTTTTCATAAGAATTTTGTCCTTGTAACTGTCTAATGTCTCTTACAGTACTATCAAGAATGATGTCAAATGATGTTCCATTTAAGAATTCTCTAAAAAGCTCTTTTGTATGTATTCCACAGATCTCATAGGCATCATCATACTCTGCAAACTTCACCAGCAGTCTGTCTCCTGTCGGAGAAAATCTATCTCCATCTTTTGAAAATTCTATATTCTCAATAGGAATGTTGATAGCTGCACTTATTTTATTTTTAAGTTCTTCCACAAACATTTCATAGTTCATCATAACTAATCCCTCTCTTTCTTAACCCATATGGTTACATGAATATTCCGACATTTCGCTTAACTTTTTAACTATAAAATCTGGTATATAGCCACATTCTGAACAAATACAAATCTTTCCTAAGATATACAAACATGCTTGATCTCTTAGAATTTCTTTTCCCATAAACTGTTGTTTAGTTTCTTGGCATTCCTCTTTATAGCAGTATTCATTATCTGGGCAGCTATCACAATCATACTTTATATTTTCAATCCAAGGAAAATACCAAGCTAAGATATCAGATTCAATTCCATTACCGTTATCTCCTGAGCACTCTATCATTTGTGTACTGAAATCAAGAGGGACATACGGATCATTGCAGGAAAAGTCTCTTATATAAAAAGGCGCATGAACTCCGATTTCCATTTTAGAAATCCAAAAATTGACATAGTCTTTGTATGTATCACAGTTGATCCAATCAATTACTCCCGGTAATTCTTCATAATGGTCAAGGCCAAACATCAATCTCAACTGAGTGTCAGCAATTTTTGTACAGTCCCACGATTTCTTTGAGTGTAAATATTTACCTCTTTTTTCAGTAACAACTTCAAACACATCAGGATAATATTCTTCTACATAGCTATACATTTCAGAACAAGATTTATAATATTGTTTATAAAATTCTTTTATTTCTTGATATACCGAATCAATAGTTACTGTGTTGTCGTTTGCTTTGCCAATAATAAAACTTGAAGAACTACTATTAGTTACAAATCCGTTACGAATCTTCAATGGTATCACCCCTTCCTATATCATATGCTCTTTTACAATACTTCCAATCATTACACAACGATCCATCCATTTTCTTATAGCAACCTTTACACAAGTATTCTCTGCTTTCTATGATTTTATTAAACTGCTCATAGTTTGCGTAGAATTCTTTCCGGTAGGTTCCATCTTCATCTTCAATAGTGCCCATATAACCACCATCTGCTTCATCAAGAATGTCCGAATTAAAATATGGATACAGAAAGTCATAAATATCTTGCCCTAAGTCATCACCTAGGTACATGTATCCTTTCATACAGAAGCTGGCAGTCAAGAACCACACTCCTTCTGAAAATTCTAATGTGTAAGTCGGATATAAAGCTCTATAATGATTCATCCATTTAGACTCTTTTAATTCTCTATGCTGTAACAGTGGTTTTATATCTCTATCACAGCTCCGCTCGCTTGCAAGCACTGATAAATCATGTAACAGTTCATCTGGAAGATTTCTTTTCAATCCGAAAATTAATTTTCCTTCATAGTAATTTCCCATTTTCTCCACACCCTTTCTAATGCCTACATTTTTAATGATGACTAATAACAGCAAGACAACAATTCATATTCGGTGCAATGTGATGTTCAAGGGTTGAATACCTAAGACCATCCTCGTCTGAATAATTAATCTCTACAAATACAGAGTACCCTTGCATATCTTCCTCTAACTCAGACACCCTATCTGTTATTGCTTTATTGAGCTTATTCTGAAACTCTTTCGTTTCTCGTATTTCGAACTTCTTATCATAAGGTACATCAAGTCTATACTCTAAATCCCAGAGAGTATCATAATAAATTTCTTTTGAATACCCTTCCAAAGCTTCATCTTTAGTCAATTTTGTAGCTCTCATTACATCTTCCAGGACCTCATCAAAATATTCTTTGAGATCCTCTGCTTCCAATTCTTTTTTGATATTTTCTTCACTTGTAAAACCAAGAATGAAACTACTGCTGCTGCTATTAGTTACGAATCCTTTTCTAATTTTCATGACCAATCCTCCCATTCAACAATATCTCTGTTAATACCAATTAGCCTTAGAAACTTGTTCATATCTCCATTGTCCATACATGTAAAGCCTCTAATTCCAAAATTTGTTTCATCAATATCCCACAAATCGTCGAAATCATTCATTCCAACTTCTTTTGCAGCCTCAAAATAATTTTTAATCTTCTCAATCTGCTCATCTGTTAAATCACTTCTAGCAATAGTAAAACTGGATGAAGAACTATTGGTTATAAAGCCTATTCTTAATTTCATACGTCCTCCTCTATAATTCTGTAGTTGTGTCTTTGAGCGTAAGTTTTTGTATGGGTGTCGCATGTAGCACAAGTATAAACCTCTTTATCCATTCCATTAAAGTTTATTTGGCTCATTTCCCCTGCCTTTACTTCTGCTTCAGATTGATTTTGTGCTTTTACAGCTATAAGCTCTTTAAAAAAAGTATCTATACATACTAAGTAGTATTCTTTAGGCTCTTCTGAAACTTCTTCGTACTTAGTACTAAGATCATCTGTATCAAAATCTATTGTTCCATTCTCCGGATCACAATGGATGTAACCATTCTTTTTCCCTTCAAAGTGAACAATACCATCCTGAGGCAACCGCTGCAGAGCTTCAATCATCTCTGCAACAGTTGTTCCTTCACACCTCACTCTCTTGTTAATGTCTAACATAAGACTCCTCCTTACTCTGTCACTTTAATGACGTAGATTTTATTTCCACGTTTAGCGTATTTAATAACTTCTTTTTCACCTTCTTCATTGAGTCTCTTACAGCAATTCATTACTGCAGAAACTCTTCTTTTAGCTTCAGCCTCATCATCGTACTCAAAGCACATGTTGGCTCTACTTGTTTTCATAAACTCAACAATAGCTCTTCCCTCTTCTGAAGTAACAAGACCTCTTCTGTTTGCTCCTAACTCCTCAACCTGTACATCATAGCTCATTTTCATAATTTTAGTTCTCCTTTTCTTGTTTATTTAAAATTAATAATTTTAACGAATTCAGCGGCACCATAAAACATCTATTGACAGGATTAACATTCTCCATTACTGGATAGTAGACATGCACCCAATCATTTATTTGTTTTTCTCCAGTTAATGTAAAAATTCTATTTTCCCATCCTGGAGTATAAGTGTTTTTCATAATAACTTGTAAACCTTTTTTATTCGGAATCATATTATAAACCCGTTTGCTTTCCAACAAAGTTAATTGGTTTACCAGTAACCTTGTTAATGCCATGTCCTACTACTTCTAAAACATAATCTTCCCAGTAGTCACCTTTTTTCCAGTAGTCGGTATCTTCTTCATAGTAGCCCTCAATGTGCTTAACGATAAATTCTACAGTTCCTTTGAAATCTTTAATCCAAGTAACCGTCCATTTATTTTTTAAATGATCTTTATAATATGGATTATATTTCAGGACTTCATCTAATAAAAATACTGACACTAAACCAGCATCTGCACAAAACTCACCAATAGCTTCTTTTGTATCAGTGTCAAAAGTAGTACAACTCCAATCTCCATAGAGAGTATCTCTTGTCATATAGTGAGTTATTCCAAGTGCTTCCATATTCTCTCCGTAGGCACATGTTGCCCAATCATCATCTTCTTTCATGATATAACAAGGATCTGTGATAATAATATCTCCATCAAATTCCATTGGCTCTCCATCTAAATATACAGCAATCCAATTTTTCTTGGTGTATTTATAAAACAACTCTTCAATTCCTGTAAGTTCTGATAATTCTTTATATTCTTCATAAGTTTTTGTAGAATCATCCACATATTTCATAATAAGTACCATGTTTAATTCTTGTATTGCAGTAGTATAACAAGGAGATTCGAGACAATCCATGATTTTCTCAAATTCCTTATCATCTAAATGCAGCTTGTTCCTAAGTATTTTTTCAATCTCAGGCCGGACACTTTCACATTCTTTTGTTTTCTGTTCTAACCAAGCTTTATCCATTCTTCTTTCCTCCTTCAATTTGGTTCATCATAGCTGAGTCCTGCACTTTCCACATATTCATTTAATGCTAAAAACATATCTTCTTCCAACTCTTCTTTCCATCTGTTACTCCACCAATCCACATCTGCTCCAGTCCCAATATATTCAATAGGCTCCCAATCATTCTCCGTTTTTAAACAAGTAAAATATTCAATAGTCGGTTTATATGTTGGTATTTCGTTAAACATTCCGAGAACAGAAATGTTTACTTCAATATCAACATACCCTATCTCTAACACAGCTTCACCTATGAGAGGACCATTATCGAGATCAATTTCTAAATGCTCTTCTCTTATATTCCTTATTAGAAATTGGATTCCGTTGAGTCTAAAACAGTAATCTGAACGCTGTTTAGCTTCTTCAAATGTCATATCAACACCTCGAATATAGTTCAATTTCTATATGAATATACTTACCCATGTTTCTTTCTAAGATTTTTAACAGATCATGACCACCACATTTGAATTCTTCTTCAGTCCAAAGATATCCAGTATAATCACTATACCTATGATAATATTCAGACTCAGTGATTCCTTCCATTGATACAATCTTTGTCTCATCAATGTGATCCATATCAATAGGTGTATCTCCTGTAAGCATTTGAATACTTGCATATCTGTCATGCCACCCGCATCGACTTTCCATTTCTTTCGAAAAGGCAAATCCATCATTAGATACAACAATTTCTTCACCAGAAAATCTTTTCACTTTTTGAATATTTTGTATTCCAATAATGCTATCAGCATCATCTCCTGTGTTTACCCACCCTACTTTTCCATTGAGGATAATAGTGTCTTCTAATTTATATCCTTCTTTCATATTTATAATACCCCCTTCTTCTTACTATAAGTGCTCTCAGATTCTGTTTTTCAAATATGATAGAATAATACTTCAATGCTTCTGATAGCGGCACCGGATTTCCACATAAACTGTATCCACAACCATTACCACATTTATACTTGGGATTTATGAAAAATATTGGACAATTAAAGCAAAAATGATCGGAGCAAAATCCACTTAACTTGAAATATATTTCATTTCTATCCATGTTTCCTCCTATAGATCAATGTACTTAAAGGAAGTTCTAACATCTGACTATTCCAACAATATCTTGCTTCTTTTATTTGATAAAACTTATCTTCATGCTTATAGAATGTATCTTGTATCGTAATTTTTTGATCACACAATTTTTTCATTTGCTTATTAAAACCGCAGATGACATTCGGCATTCCACTAGAGTTATCAGAACCATATTCTTCCATTAAACGAGCAAATGATTTTACTTTATATTGCCCGCCAAGTTTAAGAAATTTAAGTTTATCTGTATTCATTATTCATCCTCTCATATAGCTTTCTAAACTTTACAAAATCTTCTTGTTTACCTCCATTGTCAGGATGAGCTTTAATCATTGCATAGTGAACAGCTTCTTTTATGTCTGATGTAGTAGGCTTTAATGCATCAGGTTTCATTAGTAACTTTACATAATCTCGGTATACGCTAGAATAACTCAAGCGTTGGGTCTCGTTCTTTATTTTTAGTTCTTCTACTTCCATTTTCAAATTTATATTTTTGCTTATGCAAGCGAATAAAATTATCAATGTCACTATTAATACAGCACTTAGCCCAATTGTTAGCATAAATCTTTCTCCTCTTTTGTGCACAAGACAATTTCTCTTCTGATCGGGCATCCACCTAAGCAATCACACTGACGACTACAACCTCTACAAGAATTCCTGAAATGGCTTCTGAAATCATCGAACACATCTGAATCCCATGCTTCCTGAATAGTGTGTTCATTAAGATCAACTGCCCACTTAAGTTCCTGATTGTCAAAGCTGCATGGCAGCATCTTCATATCAGAGGTAATATACCCAGAAAATCTTGCTCCTTCACACGGTTCCAGAGTAGAATTTAAAATCTCTTCTGTAAAATTCAACAGTCCAGGCACAGAACATGAATCAAATCCAATCTGAAATTTATAATCATGTTTATCAATCAAAGAGAAAAATTCTTTGACTCTTTCATCATCAGGAGACAATACATTTGCCTGAGTTCCTAAACCTACTGGCTTATGCAACAAGAAAATTACTGCATTGATACCATCAGGAAAATCTTCCTGCTGCAAATGTTCAATAGCTTCATCAATAGAATTCCGTCCAAGGACATAATGAATATTGGTAGTGACTCCTGCAGACACTAACATATCAATCGCTTTCCCTGTATATTCACTTCTGTACCAAGATATAGCTACAGCTCCGCAATATTCTTTACATAAGGAAACAATTTTTTCATTGAATCCTAAACCAGAACTTGTAAAGTTTGGCACAATCCCTTGTGAACAACAATACTTAAGGATTTCTTCAAAATTTTCATGCTGGTCTACATCTCCTCTGCCACCAAGAGCAAACTGAAATGTTTTCCCTTTACATTCATCTACTATTCTCTTGAAATTCTCAAGGGACATGTTAGGCTCCTGTGTGTGTAATCCATTCTGATAACACTGAACCCCTGACTGAATACACAAACCAGATGCCCCATGGACGCAATGTCCCATAACACCAATATCTAACAAAGCAGGAAAATTTCTCATAAATGGTTCCTTTCCTGTTGTTAAATCATCAGACCGGATATAGAATCCTGTCTCCGGATTAAATGTTTCTACAAAGTTGTTTTTCTTATCATAGTATCTATACATTTTTTCTTCTCTCCTTAATCATAGTTTCTAATTTCCCAGCGATTGGAATAAGCATCACTTCATCCCAACAGAAATAAAGCAGTTCTCTATTTTCATCTTCGTCTCCCGTAATAGTTTCTAAATCATATATGTTATTAACAGGATCATATATTGCTTTAATTCTGTACTCTTTCCCACAAAAGCATCGCATATCTGGGACAAAACTTGATGGCGTGTTTATAGTTCCATCTGTAACTCCGTACTCCTGTGCCATCTGCCCCCAAGATTTAACTCTTACTTTCTGTCCTACTTTATACATTCCTGTCTCCTTGTGATTAACATTGATAAGTCTCCTTTTTCAAACATCTCACTTGTAAAAGTCCATGTATCTGCAGTATTCAAATAATAATAGATATCATCAAATTTCTGTATAGCACGTATCCGCAACTTTTGGCCACAATATTTTTTCATTTCTCTTACAAAACCGCAATTGTTACATCGAATAGCACCATAATAATTAACACCAAATTCTTTAACCATATCATCCCATTGACGAATCTGAACTATGTCTCCTACTTTGTATCGCTTCATATAAATCTCCTAATGGTGTGATCATGTCTGTAGACCACATATATCTACCGTTATCTTCTTCGATTCTAAAAACATTGTTGTATATAAAATATGAAACAGTTATAGTAGTCCCACAAAATCTACACATATTTTTAACAAAAAATGCCAAACATGGTATATATGTTTCACCCCCAGTTTGAGCGGTTCCAAACTCTCTTTCCATATCATCCCAAGAACGAACTTTATACTTTTGTCCTACTTTCATTTCTCACCTCAATCATTCTTTTCAAGCCAGGTACGACCAACATATTCTCAGTAAACAAAAATTGCTCTGAAGTGTTTATACTTTTTCCTTGGTATACTCCTTCATAAAGAGGATCTTTTCCAATTATACGTATCTTATTTCCACATAAAACCTTCATCCTAGATAAAAATAATATGTCTCCAAAATCTAAGGCTCCACGAAAACCACCATTAGAAGCTTTTTTAAGCTCCTCCCAAGTTTTTAAATAATATGTTTTCCCTATTTTTAGCATAGTCTTTACCCAACCATCATGACATCAACTGCATTCTTAAATTTTCTCAGCATTTCCGGATTAGAAGAAATGATTTTCTTTCTTCTTGCTCCTGCTTTGCCATGTTTGTTAATATAACGAACTTCTAAATTATGCCAATTGATCGGACTCATTTCTCCCATCTTTTTGTATACTTTTCTATATGTAGCCATTCCTCCGTTGCTCTTATCTCCATATTTTTCTACGAGAGGAGCAATAATAGAATCTGTTGCATCCTGATTACAGATTGATTTATATTTTTCATAGAGATCTCCTAACGCAGCACTGAAGATAGATCTCAAAGTATCATTGGCATAGACAACATCATAAGTACTAAATTTACTTACTGGATTACACTTTTCTTTGTAATCCTTCACTTCCTGATCCCAACAGATACCATAGTTTTTATTCATATACTTATATACAGTTTTCATTACAGAGCCACGATCAGAGAACTTGTCACAAGTGGTAAGAGCATCAATCATCTGGTACATATCATTTTTCCATTTTTTACCTGGATCCTCTACTTTCTTTACTGGAAGAGGTGTCGTAACAGCTTTCTCTTGAACCATCATAGAAGCTAAACGCCCCATATCTTCAAAGATTTTATCTACTTTTCTTTCTAGTACTTCAATTTTGTCATTAAAATCCGGAAGCTGTAACTGAATAACATTTGGATTATTAACTTTTTTCTCAAGGAAAGCTGCTGCCAGTACATCTTTTGCCTTGAGTTGATATGCTACAAGTTTTTCTGCTATTCCCGGCATTTCCTTTCTCATAGTTGGAGTAATTGAGATTTTAGCCAACCATAATGGCAGATAGTCTAACTGTAAGCACATAACATTCTGATTCCCGCCATTGGTAAGGAGGGTAAAATTTTGTACCCCCTTTGAAATTACTGAATCCGTCTGCATTTTTCTTCTTTCATATTTAATCCGGTTATCATCTAAACCGATAGCTTCACATACCCAGCGAGCACCAACCCAAATATTTCCATCAGGATCCTGTGCTGCTTTAAGAATATCTCCGTTAAATTCTACTTCTTTTGCTATTAATTTATCCATATTGATTTTCCCCCCATTGATATAAATTTTCTTGTATTAGCATCCAATTTAAAATTCTTCCAGCTTCTTTTCTGCTGCTTCACGGGTGAGGAATACCAAATCATTTAATTCCCCGAGCCACTCATCATGATTTGCCCACAAAAACTGTTTACCATTTTTGCCGCATTCAATTCCACATACCACGTTTTCCCGAATATCCATGCCGCATATGTCCCATACAGTTGTACCAACAGGACAAGGCAGCCTCACAAGCAAGCCCTGTTCTTCTGCTTCTTTGTAAGATTTTAATTCTTCAAGCCACTCCGCAAGCTGCATATGTTCTTCCGCACATTTTATACAATTAGTCTTTATATCATCATCTATATAATCAATTGACTCAAAATCTGCACCTCTATAATTCTTTTCTGCTACTTCTTTTGCATGAGAAATAGCATCTTCAAGTGTTAATCTCTCCATTATCATTCACCTCTTTCAGCTTCTCCACCGCCAGCTTTAAGGATTCCTTAATTTCACCTGTTATTCCGCGATATGGACTTTGAATTAACTTCTCAATATCTTCAATTGCTTTCTCTTCGGGTGTAGGAACTGTAATTCTACTTGATTTCGCAATTTCAAGAAGTTCATCAATGTTGTTTTTCCAGTTACATGTACTACACAACTGATTGTTGCACTTAGTGTTCTTTCTGCCAAGTACACATTCATCACAGTTACGTCTACCGCACAAAAAATCCACATTGAGATACCACTCAACAAACTCTCTTGCCGTCATTTCCTTTGTGCCGAGGAGTTCTGATGCTTCGTAGAAATCAACATTTGATCTGATACTCACCTCATAAGTTATAACTTTGTCTTCATAAAATCTTAAAATGTCTGGAAAATGTTGTGCTAGTAATGGTTTACAATCGTATCTCTGAGACCAATTGAATCCCTGTTTCTCAGCTTCTTTAAGTAGTTTTTCGTTTTCTTCTTTCGTTCTGACTAACACACATGTATTTTTTAAATTAATCATCTTTTTTCACCTCTAATTTCTTTAAATCCTCAATACCCCAGGGTTCTTCATCTTCCCATTTAATAAAACTAAAGATATCACCAAAAATATCTGTCGATATCTGATAACTACCTCTTAAGCTCCAATAACAACTCCATCGTACTGGCTTTTCAGTGTACACATAAAGTTTATTGTTCCTATCTCTTGCAATATATTTACTTTTTGGTAAAAGCAGATTAAGAAAATTCTTTGGCAAATTTTTCTCTATTTTTCATAAAATCACCTCAATAAAAAATTTCTTTAACTCTTCCCCAAAACATAATTGAATTATCAATATCTATGCCCCATTGTTCTTCATGTGAAGAACATGTACTCTCATATTCATACACCGGGAAACCAACTGTAACATCTTCTGCCTCAATAACTTTTCCTACTGATGTAGGCCCTTTATCTTCCTGATGATAGTAAACTATTCCTGTGAGGAATTCTATTACTGTTTCTTTATACTTTGGATTGCACCAGACATATACCCTATTTCCTGAATCATTCTCTACTCTCCAGATAACGTCTTTGTACTCTCTTGCGTTGTTGCACAGTTTTAGCCATGCCATTGCATAGCTTTCTGTTGTAGGTGCTGTAAAATCGGCTGTAATCATTACAGCCTTTTTCCGCTCAATAGATAATTTTTCTTTTAACATAGTTGTCCCTCTTTTCTTTTCAATATCATATTTCTTAATGCACCAACTATTTCCTTGCACTTGTAATCACGATTATAATAATAGGCGGAAGAATTATAATATACTTTACACTCTCCATTAAAGCGTAATCTTGTTGGGAAATCACAAAATATATTGGTTAAAGCAGTTCCATCCGCCCATGTGAAACCTTGCTTTTGAGCTTCTTTGATTAACGCTATATATTCTGCTTTATTATTCACCAAAACAGTACAACATTTCAAATCTATCATTTACGTTTCCTTTCTGACCATTATGAGTCTCCGCAATCCTCCAACTAGAGCCATGCATTTAGGATAATCTCGTGCACATCTGCCACGGCTAGAACCCCAATATGTTTCATATCTCCTACTAAATTCTAATCTCGTTGGAAACTCACAAAGGACTCTATTTAAAGGGGCCCCACTCGCCCATCTAAAGCCTTGTTTCTTAGCAATTTTAGCCACAGCTATATATTCTTCTACATTGTTAACCAATACTGTACTATCTCTCAGATCAACCATAACTTTCCCTTCTGTCTTATAATTATCAATTCTTGTAATCTACTCATCAAATTTTTACAATGATAGTCACAATATTTTTCATGATATCCCCCAAATGTGACCCTTCCTCTTTTATCAAAAAACAATCTTGTTGGAAATGTACAGTAGATATAATCTAAAGAGTCTCCAGAATTCCACTCACATCCTTGTTCTTTCGCAATCTGAATTACTTTTTCATATTCTTTTTCATCTTTAACTCCCACAATACAGTCTCTAAGTTCAATCATTTCCACCCCCAACCTTTCCAGATAAGCATTTTCTTCAAGTTCTTGCATTTGATGAAGCTTGGTGTATATTCTTTTGTCTCCTTACAGTAGCCGAACCATCTCCCATGAATATCTTGTTGAAGAGTAAATATCTTCATCAAATCACCTCCCTTAACAATATCAAACGTTTTAAACCTTTTATTGGCATTAACATTGCGTTGTTAAAATACCACTCTACTTCTTCATTACCTATTAACAAAAAATATTCATCCAATTCAGGATCTGTAATTTTAGTTATTACACAAACTTTCCCACAAAGCTTAGACATGTGGCTGTTAAAAAATAATCTTCCCATTGAATTTTCATAATGGTAATACCACCCGCTAACTAAATTTTTTCTAATCACTACTCTGTCTCCGACTTTATATCTCATGATTTTCCTTTCTAATTTCTACAAGTCTACTTAAATTTCCTACTGGAATAAGTGATGATCTGTACCAGTATCCTTCTGGAGTACCAGATAGATAGTAACCTGTATAACTTATTCTATTGATTCTATAAACTTTTCCGAGATACTTCGCTCCTATCTCATTGACTGCTAGGTTGCGTTTTACACGAACCCAATCTCCAACTTTTAATTCTTTTTTCTCTTGCATATAAGTCCCCCTAAACACTGAACAGGTTCTAACATTATGTCACTGAAAACCCACTCGCATGTTTCATCTCCTAGTGCTAGTCTATAGTTAACACGGCCAAAATAAATTGATGAAGCTTTATCTATGATTTTATATGCATGGCCACAGAATTTTTGCATGTTAGTGTTAAAAAACACAAATTCATTATCACTACCATCATAATAATATTTTGTATTCCCTTTCAAATCACTTCTAACTCTTACTATGTCTCCTATTTTATATTTCTCTTGCATATCAAGCTCCTCACCCCACTAGCAGACATTAACATTGCATCATTAAATATCCATTCATCTTGTTCGTCTCCTAAAGACAATTTATAAACTTCTTCAAATTCATTTATTGAAATTACTTTGTATGTACATCCACAGAATTTTTTCATTTCACTGGAGAAAAATAACTCATCACAGGACGGATTTGGAAATGGATAAAAATGTCCACCAACTAAGTCTGTTCGGACTATGACTCTATCTCCAACTTTATATTTCATGTTTCCTCCTCTTATCAATTAGTACAGTTAGTCCTTTGTAAGGAATGAATTCCTCTGCTGGAAACCAATAATTACTGGCTTCTTCTAACTCATAAGCTTTTCTTTTAGAAGTTCCAGAAGTTAGTTTCATAGTTGATTTTATGGTACATATATTTCCTAATAAATAATTTATATCTACGCCCCATAGAATACGAGGAGTATTAAATCTAAAAATTACTTTATCTCCTCTCTTCATGTTGCCTTCTTTCATGGATAGCTAAAAATAAAGTACCTTCTACTGGAATAAACATATCTAACTTAAAGATAAATCCTGATTCTTTAACACAACAACAAGCCTCAAAACCTCTAGGGTTATTTATGGATATTATAGTCATAATTTTTCCTTTAACTTCTTCCACAGGAATACACCATATGCATCCATGCAATCTAGGATCAACTATTACTTTATCTCCAACTTTCATCTTATTCCTCCAATATAAAATCAAGTACTTCTACAATACCCATACCTGATATATCTAATAGTTTCATTTCCTTTGAAGCATACTGTACAATACAAATCCTGTCCTTGATTGTGCAGCTTATTATGCTTCTCTTTTTTAATAACTTATCTAATTCCATAATAGCTCCTTGATAATTCTCTTGGGGAGTCGAACCCCAAGAGAACTGTTTATTTTATTGTTTACTCAGCATCTGGAAGATAGAACTTTTTGATTCTATCCTCTCCTACAGCTTCGACAGCAGCCATTGCTACCTCATGAGAGCTGAAGTAAATACCATCTGTAATTTTTCTTCTGCTCCATGTGGAATCAACTTTCTCTGTCTCTCTGTTCCAGCAGAGTTTGTATTTTCTCTGAGAGTGATCGTCCCAGTCAATCTCATCGTTGTGATCAATGGCGAAGCGTTTCAGCTCTGCTACAATCATCAGATACTCAGCAGCTGCGTCTCTCTCTTCCTCAGTCTTGAAGCAGTTGCCTACTGCTAAACGCATCACATCTTTCTGGTTCTCTGCTGTAAATACTCCACCGTCTTTCTTTCCTGTACCCCACAGATAGAAGTACTGCTCACCTTCTGTTGGCTCCCAATGTTTCTGTACTGCCTCTGGTGCATCAACCATTCCCTGAAGTGCTCCGATGAGTTCTTTAAGCTCGTCCTGTCCAAGTGCTGCCATAATTTTTGTAATAATAGTTGTGTTCATCATAATCATAATCTCCTATTCTTGTTTGAAATTTGTTTTTTGTTGTTTGTTTTAATCTTTACCCATATTCAGTTGTAATTTTTCTATATTCAGTTGTAATTTATATGAAAACCTCTTAGTGGGCTAGAGGTCAATCATATACTTTGGCATAAACATTCCTCCTTTACTGTGATTTTATATCAATAATGTCACAAGCAGAATAATACTGATAATGACTTAAAGCCATACCAATTGCTTCCATTTCATTTATTGCGAGGATTTCACAACAGATTTCATTTCCGCTGTAAGTCTGAAGATAAATATGGAAGAATTTCTTTGCCTTCTCCTCTTTCGAGAATATATAAGTACAATCATCTGTATAAGCTGTTGTGTAATCAGTGCTAATAGGTGATGCTTCTTCATCATAATCTCTCCACCAGTTTCCATAACCACCATAGGCAGCTTCAATGTACTCAAATGGTTCCTCGCATGGTAAAGCAAGAATCTTTTTCGCTTCTTCAATTGTAGAAAGTAATGCCTCTACATTGATTGTTTCTCTTGTAGTGTGTTCGTCGAAATAACCAGAAGATAAATTGACTGCTGCTACACCGAGTGCCGGAGCAATTGTTGATATATCACTCACAGAACCCCATGCTGTTTTGAAATATCCCGTAGACTCTATGAACTCTTCAAAATCTGGATTATCACAAGAGTAGAATACACAGTCATTGGTTCCTCTTCTATCAATTTCTATGATGTAATTTATATCATTGTTTACTATGTAGTCACTTACAGCAAACTTCTCAGCTCCTACGCATCCAATTTCTTCGTCCTCTGTAAATAATACAGAACACTTGAAATCTTTAATAATCTGTAAGATAGCGTAGATGCCACACCGGTCGTCTCCCCCAATCCCTTGAGGAGAAGACATAATTGCTCCAGTATATTTGATTTTCTGGACGCATTCTTTATGTACTGTATCCATATGAGCAACTAAGAGTACTGGGAAAGTTCCCTTAGCATAGAGGAATCCATCTTCTGATTTAGGCTCATAACCTGCTGCTTCCAACTTGGCTTCCAGGTGACTCTTTAAAGTCATCTGTTTCATTCTCAAAATCTCTTCTAATTCTGTAATTTTATATTTATTTTTACTCATCTCCGGTCTCCTCTTCTACACAATCTGGACAAAGTCCTTTGTCACCTTCTTCAATTAAGTAAGTTTGTCCACATACGCAAGTATTTACTTTTTCAATGGGATAATACTCATCTTCAGTATCTACATATGCATATTTGTTCTCTAAGCATCTGCCACAAACATTTTCATCTGTAGATTCAATATAAGTCAAATCATCATTGTTAGTTAACTTTCCACAACAGTCACAAGTGGAAAAATCTTCAGAGATACATTCATCACAGATGTTCTCATCTAACTCCCCGTAATAATGAATACTCGAATTGGGCACTCTTTCATCACAGCAATCGCAATAAGTAGAGCAATTACAGCAATACCAACTTCCGTCGATAAGGTACATCTCATCTTCGTCATAACGATCACCGCAATCACAACATCTATGAAATCCACTGTCACCATAGTTATCATAACAATCCTCACAAAGAAGAGTACTTTCCATATCATGCCAATCCCCGCACTTTACACAATAGATATCATGTCCAACTGTCATATGCCTATTATCTACTCTTCCCTTGGGAATCATTTTGACAATCTTACTTACTGAGCACTCACTCTGGCACTCATAATCTCTGTAGTGGGTACCTTCAGAATTAATAACTGAGCAACAAGCAGAGGTGCCGCCTTTCTTTCTCCAAAGGTTAGGAGCCACCAAACAATCAGCGATGATTTTCTGAAGCTGTGCTCTAATTGGAGTATACAGTGAGTTTTTGCCATCGTTACATTGAGGGTAGAGTCTTCCCTGTACAAGGATTCCATCTTTATAATGGAATAACTGACGGATGATTTTCGGCTCGAACTCTAAGTCATTTCCGTCGTACTCTTTATCTACCTGATAGTAAACCATTGTAGTTCCATCAAGGAGATAACTCATAGTTCCGGAACAGTGACAACCTGAGAACCCATTAGGATTGTTTTTATCAAGTGTGTGGCAAGAAGACCAGCTGTTTCCATTGGAGGACAATAGATAATCAACTGGATTAACTGACAGGATAGTGTGCCGAACAACGTCAAGAGGATTGATTGCATCTGAATATTTGGCATACCTCTTTTCAAAATCTGAATAGGTATTAGAAGTAATACCTATAAGTGTACAGATTTTCTTCACTGCTCTTGAGGTTTTCTGACCTGCTGAAATACCTTTAATATCAGGATAGCATTCTTTAATTAAAGAAGCTGTTCGTTCGTCCAAAAGCTGTTCTCTGTAATTTCTCAGTGCAAACAAAGCATCTGTGCGTCTTCCCTTGATAATCATCCAATTAATGAAATTATAAATTTTCTCCTCGTCTGGCTGTCCCTTGATATTCTGATCAAATGCTACATAGCATTTTTCATCATTCCAGTTAGGATGATGTCTTAATAACTCAATCAAAGGGGTTTTGTTGTCTGCCCATGTGTTGATAATTTTGTCAATGGCTGAATTACCCCAAGGGATATCATACATATTAAGAACCTTAATCATACCCTGTTTCATTGTTTCCTTATTCATGCTACAAATCCTCCTAAAATTGTTTCATAGAGCTCCTCAGGAATCTGTTCTTTCCCTAAGTATTGCTCAGAAATTTTTCTTGCTTTCTGTACAGCTAAAGTTCCCTTGTCTTTGATTTTTTCGTAGAATGCTTCAACAGTATTCATGACTTTTGAAACTGTCTCATATTCTGTATACAGCTCTTTGTCGTCTGACTGGATCTGTTCAAACACTTCCTGTACTCCATAGGTTACGAAGCATTCTGGACAATAATCATTGACTAAAGATCCGGAAATAATCTTTCCGCAGTGCTTACAAATGGAGAGTTTATAATCTCTCTCATCTAAATCTTTGTAGTCATTATCTTGATATTTGAAGATTTCATACTGGTCAAAGATATATGCTTCATCATATCCCTTGGCCAGTTCTTCAAATTTATTCAGAGCATCTACAGATTCGTCTTTTTCTTGCGAAAATGTTTTTATTTTCTTGTTTAGAGGTTTCATTTTAAACTTGCTGTCCTCGATGTAGAGAAATTTTGAATCAAAGTTCTCTGTGATGTCTTCTCCTAAGACATAGTTTTTGAAAAGGAAACCAAGGACAATATCAATGTCCTTAGATTCTACCTCTGATGAGGTAATTTTATTATCTTTATAAAAACTAATAAGTGTTGCCATTTGTTTTCTCCTTTCTTAACTGTAACTGCATTATAAACCAGTTTGTAAAACTTGTCAATACTTTTTACAAACTTGTTTAAGAAATTTTCTTTCCTTTCTCGTTAAACTGTTTTGGTTCACCAAGAGATACAAGATAGTCCTGCAGGTAGAGAGCAAGACTTAATTCAACTCTTTCTGGATAAGCAGCTATTCCTTTTGCTTTAAGTGTACTTGGCTCAGTTCCTCTCATAATAGGCAATACTTTTACTAATCCAATATTTCCGTAGAAGCAATAAATTTTATATAAGTTCCTAATTATCTTGTCACATAATCCATCTCCTGATAAGTTATAACCAGCTTTACAACAAGTAGATATAATACTTTCATAAGCTATCTTACCTTTTGCTTTAATTATCCTGTAAGCGGATGTGTAACTACCAATAGTTCCTGGTTTTCTTACCCCTTTGTCTTCTGCAATGCTTAAATTATATTCATCAACCACTTCCTGCAACGCTACAGCATTCGGTTCACCTAAGATAAGATTTGCCTTATGCATCTGCAGCGGAGTAACTTTTTCAGTATACAAGCTCTGTCTTGTAAAGATACTTGCTTCGAAATGTCTTCTCTCATCTGGATCAGATGGGGCTGAAGTAATAACAACACATTCGAGCTTATCTAAAATACCTTCTGATGCAATAAAACGACCATAGCCATCCACTATGGAAAATGTGCTTTCTTCTGGATGTGGCACTACTAACAAAGCATCCATAATCATATGATCAAAATTGTCATGCATTGCTTTAATTTTTCTATGATTTCGTGTTCCCAGCCGCTGATAAGCAGGATCGACAGACATCAATTCCCTTGGAATTACTGCACATGCCTTTGTACCAGAGATTAATAAGTTGCTCATAACTGTGTTGTAAACGATGTTTTCCATTTTGTTTTCCTCTTTTCTTTTTTATATAATAAAAAAGAGCTGTTTTCACAGCTCTAATTTTATTTCATAGTTTAATAATTGCACTCTATTAAATTAACAAGGTATTCAATACCATGCCCGCACAGAGCAGCCAGAACCTCATCTAAAACATCAAGTTCTCCCTTTGTTTCGCATGATTCAAGGGCTTGAATGATTCCGTAGCCTTTTTCATACTCACTGGTATTCATCATCTCCTTAGTTACTGTGTCACCGAGTTTTTCCTCGGCATAATCAACTCTGTAGAGTCTTTCCTTTGCTGTCTTCATTTTGAAAACCTCCTTGATATGATTAATTCTTTAAGATTTTTTGGATCCTTTGTCCAAATTAAATCTTTATCTTTGTATTTCATTTCATAAGTAAGTCCATTTACAGTTGACTTATATAGAGCTTTTATAGAGCAAATGCCACGAATAGTGCTCAAATTTTCATCGTAATTACTGCCTATCATAAAACCATCAGGTCCAATAATACAAAAATCTTGACTGCCATAATTCGCCGTCTCGCAATCGGTAAGAACAAGATAGCTTCCTGCTGGTGTGACAGCTATCATTCCAGACCGGAGCTTCTTTCTTAAATCAACCATGCTGCCTCCTTTCTATTAGTGTACGGACAGATGAAATAAGTTTCAGGTCTTCAGCATAGCTCCACAATAATGGAAATTAGGTCCAATAAATCCATTGTGTAATAAAGGATTTTCTTTATAGTAATAAACTAAATATGCTAAGCCATCAATAAATTTTATTTTGCCTACACCGTACTCTTGATGAAAAACTATATCACCTGTTTTCATTGTGTCTCCTTTCTATTAATGATGCCAGTGGAGGAGGACACTTCATTATTTTAATGTCGTAATGACTAAACCACCAACCATGGTTGTCTGGACAGGAACCTGGCTCTATTGCACCATCATGTAGGCTATCATTTGCTTTGAAAAAGTACACAAGTTCATTGCCAGGTCTGAGTTTTATAACTTTGCCTAACCCACAAGATGGGTCTTTAATGTAGTCTCCTATCATTTGCCTTGCCTCTTTTCTATAAAATGTCTCAATGGTTTCTTATGCAAGAGCTTGATTTCATCTTTACTATAAACCATACAGTTTATAACAGCTCTACCATCAACTGAGCCACTATATATAAATATTCTATTGTAGGAATGACTATAAGTGACTACATAAGGGTAAGGGACTATACCCCTATACCATATCAGCTTTCCTATTCTATCTTTACGATTATATACATATATGTTCTGCATATTCATTCCTTTCTCTTGGTGATCAAATCAATCAGCGGTCTCTTCTTGAGAAACTTGATATGTTCTTTGCCATAGCAGGATGCGTTAGTTATATATCTTCCTTCATAGTATCCAGAGTAAAACTTTGAATCATGTTTATAATGGTCTACTATGTAATGAGAGTGCCATAATGATCCGTCATAAAAATTTAATTTACCTAGACCATTTGGTGTCTTTACATAAATATGTCTCATCTTATTCTCCTTCCCGATTTTATTTACGTGTTTATAATAACAAACATCTGTTCTCTTGTCAAGCATCTATATAACAGAAACTTCCGGTTCCTGTATCTACAGTGCAACAAGCATGTTCATATTTCATTATCAGACGATTAAATTTCTCTTCTGACATAGGAGTTTTCACTTTGAACGGATGTGCCCAAGGTGAATCCACTTGCATTCTATTAGGAAGCAAATATACAGGATTTCCTGCAATGAGTGCTTTCTGTGCTTCTCTTCTGGTTACCTTCTTTAACATATTGTTCCCTTTCTAAGTAGCATAGTTAAACATCTTGGAGGAAAACGGGTAGCCCTAGGTTTCATGCTACCCTTTTTGAGCAATTCAAGATGCTTAAATATACTGCTTATGCAGTATATTGTGATAACTGGTCTAAGGTACCGGTATAGTGAGCGTCTACAATTTCATCGTCATAGACCTCATCAGTTCCGTTGGAGTTCATGATGCAAGATGCGAGATCATTGATGAACCAATCATCTGTGCTGTCAGTGTACCATGAGAATTGATTTCCATTGGCACATGTCATAGTTACGAGGTCCGTGCCTTTATCTACTTCCTGGACTTCAGTTACTATACCTGTTAGAGGGTACAGGTCTTTGCATTCTCCATCTGTTGTTGGAGCTGCTGATACTGGGGTTGAAACCATCATAGTTGCTAATGCTAAAACTAATAATTTCTTCATGATTTTTATTTCCTTTCTTATATATCTTATATAACTACTATAAATTTATAGATATCTACATACTGGTCTAACTGATATACCGGTGCCTTATCAAAGATAGGCAACAGTCTATCAATAATACCTTGGTATTGCTTTGCGAGTTCTGCTAAGATAGCCTCATACACTACATTGGACAACTCACAGAATTTCAAAGTCATAATCTCTTGAATAGTGTAGACATTATTCATAACAGAACTCCTCCTTTAGATAAAATTCACTATCTCTCTTGCAAGATAGCTATACATAACAGACACTGAAATTCTATGCCAATTTCCATTCTGAAACATTAACACAGGAATATTCATAGGATCTTTAGGTCTCTCTGTGCAGATAAACTGGAGACCGTTGTCTCTAATAAATAAGGCTCCTTTAGGTACTGTGTAACCCAAAAGAGCCTCTTTCCGCTGTATTCTTATAGTTGTGTATTTATATGTCATGCTAATCTCCTCTCTGCTATAGAATCACTTAGAGATACTACAGGCTTCAGCGTGTTGGTTGCCTTGTCAAAGAAGTAGGCATGACTATCTAAAACTAAATCATCTTCTACGCACTGGGCATTAACCTCTCTGATCATTCCATTGATGCCTGTAGAATCAGTCCCAGGCATGAGAATCACTCCTTCTGTTGAAGATGGGATAACAAAGAAGCTTCCAATAAGTTGAGCGAAACGTTCCATTGCTCCAGAGTAAAACAGAGCTATTGCCCCACAAGAAGTTTTATTGGTTACAACATAACCAGTATGAGACTGTGGTACCGAAGTTGCATAAAATCCTTCATCATTAAAGGATCCAAAAATAGCAGACTCCATTGTGCAAAAGATTCCTGGATGTTCGGATTCCAGCTTATCAAGATAGATTGACTGTCTATCTTCCGGAGTTTCAAATGAATCGTTTCCTGAAAATTGCTTATAGAATATACTTAATGTCATAATTAATACCTTCTTTCTAAATAATACGTTTCGCTTGCAAAGTGGACTAAAGCCCCTTCTTCAGCTGCTTCTATTTCTATTGGTTGTCCTTCGCTCACAACAGCCGATTTGATATAATCATCTACTGTTTTGGATGTGCCATTATTAGACACAACACAAGATACTGTGTCACCTACTGTGAAGCCTTTTCCTTTGTAACTCCAAGTGCGCTTATCAGGAGAAACTATTGAGACACTTCTCCCTGAAACAAAATAGACAGTGCCTGTCATTGGACGGGTACTGTCTTCTGTAGCTCCTGTAGGTTTTACTACAGCCAATAAAAAAAGGAGTGCTATTAACACTCCTAATAATGAAGGAATTACTACTTCCTTGATTAATTTCTGCTTTACTTTGTCTGCCTTGTTCATAATGATTTCCTCCTAATTGTTTCCTCTAATCAAAAAAGGTAACCGGTATTGAACCAAACCGATTGCCTTGTTAAAATTTTTCAAAGAATGTCCTCAACAGTATCTATATCTGCATAGCCTACTACTTTACCTGTAAACAAATTGATAGTGTATGTACAATCTGTTTCCATTACTGGGATCAGCAGATTTGCTTTGTGTTTCTGTTTCTTAATAGAGTCTTTCCAGAGAAGTGACAGTTCGCTTGTTGTCGGACACATTAAATCCATGTCGAGAATTTCACTGTACCTAAGAATACAGAGAACGGCTTCCTTCTGCTTTGCTGAAAGAGTGGAATACAAAGACCTAAACTCTTCGAGTTCGTTATTCTCAAGCCATTCTTTCAGAAGGTCTTTGGCTTCATTAATTGATTGCCTAAATTCTGCCTTGCCTTCTGTAATTTCTACATAGACATTGTTGAGTTCCGCCCATGCTTCATAGTCGGCAATATACTGGCAGAACTGTTCTGGTGTGTAGCTGAAAGAAAATTCGTTGAGAACATCTGTCCAGTTTCCATTGTTACAGATGTAGAGTTCTCTGCCTAAAACAGATTTCAGCTCTACTGATGTGGTTTTCTTGTTGATGATTCTTGTGTAGATAGTCTTTGTCATAATTTTTCCTCCTGCCTTTTAGAGTGGCATAACTCATAAGATAATGCTCTATCAAGGCTTGACCTTGCTTTGTCTACTCCTCGTAGAAATAGAGCATCTGCTTAGGCAACTAAGCAGTAGAATACAAAGAGTGCATTTTCAAAATTGCCTTGTTGAGAAACAAACTCTAGGATGTCCTCAAAGTATTCCGTTTCCGTCTTCCCTTGCTTCCAATATGGACAGTATTTTCGCCATGTTGTATAGCTGGGGTAACAGTTCTTGAGCAAATAATCGCTCATTTGCTTGACTGCCCTTGCTTTGCGTTGGGTAGTCCAAGAATTGTAAATCATAGAATCACCTCCGCTGGAGATAATCCTCACCTACATATTCAAGAGCTTCCAAGTCTTCTTCTGTCCAGACATAATCTGGGTTTGATTTTAACTGTGCAATTGCCTTGCACAGGTCCTGATACCCTATCAGACCTCTTTTAAAGTTTTTCAGCATACTTTTTCACCTCCTCTTTTCGTATGGACTGATTTTAGTTCCTTTTGGCTTGTAAGCCATTTGCGGTTTATTCTTGCCTGTACTCCAGTAACATTCATGGAAAGTAACTTCCATGTCATTGATAGCCCCTGAAATATGACTATGCTGACGGAACTCCCAGCCTACTTTGCGTTCCTTTGGGAGACAGGAAGTAAGACCTACAAGCTGCTGTGGAGTCATTTCCTTGCGCAGATATAGCCCGTTTTTCTGGACATAATCTACGATTTCCTTTGCTAGTACATGTGTGCTAGGGGAAATTTTAGCTTTTTTCCACTGAATAAAACCAGTGTTGTCCATAACAGACATATATACCACAAACGGGTACTGTTTAATCTGTCGGCAGAGGACAAAGCGTTTGCCTTGACCTCTAATAAACAAAGCACCTTTAGGGAAAGTAAGCCCATAGTGCTTTTCTGGATTTTTCATGGTTCTAATGTTATACATGTTGCACCTCCAGATTCACAAGGTCACCCAAACGAACATAGAGATGTTCTGGGTATACTGGTTTACTAGCTGCGAGGTCTTTTTTCAGACCTTCCACTACTTTCATGTAGTGGTAAACGGTTTCTGCGTCTTGACAGAAAATTGCCTCGTTGATGAGTTGCTCACAAGATGCAATGCGAGCTTTTAATTCTTTACGGTTCATAGTTTTTCCTCCTATTGCTCTTTTTAAGGCTAGAGCATGACCCTATCATGTTCTTATTCCTACCTATGACCGAAGTCATAGGCAGAGTATAAGCTCATGATTTATAAACTTGTTTATGCTACAACTTCGACTTTATCAGCTCTTGACAGCAGGTAGACTGTCAGTAAATCAGTAACTTTATTAGCAACTACACGCTGACTGAAGTCCTCTTTATAGTCGAACTCACCGATTTCTACAGTGCCGTCTTTTTTCTGTGACACTTTACGGGATGCACCACGCTCAAAGGAAGCTATGAAGTGGCGAATATCAGACCCAGCCATATCAGAGGCTTTAAGCTTGAGACCATCAAACCAGTCACCAGACTGACCAATGAAAGTACGGAATGAGTCTCTGAGGGCTTTATTGAGTCCAGACATACCCTTGCCTGACTGATACCAAGTAGCAATGGTTTTACCAAGGGACTCAGGAACTAAGTCAGAGTCTAAGCCCATTTTGGGCATTACTGAATGACAAATCAGAGTAACAAAGATTTTATCGGTGTCTGGTAAGTCCTTGAATGTGGTTTCGTCACACTGGCAAGCCTCAAGATTGCTATTAGCAGTGATAAAGTCTTCACGCAGGTCAGTGGCTTTTTCAGTCCAGCCTGCGAAAGCTGTTGACATTTCAATATCTGAGTACTCAGCCCAGTCCTTGCCTGGATAGAGTTTTTCACCCTCTGAAATAAGGTCTGACAGTTTCTTAGTGCCTAACTTAGTAGCAAGAATCCGCTGTTTTTCTGCGGTCATAGTTTTGAATGTTACGAGGTCTTTCACCTGCGCTTTTACGTCCTCATGGCAGTTTGCTGGCATTTCTAAAGCATTGATAATTAAAGCTGATTTTAACATAGTATCTTCCTCCTGAATTTAAAATATTTTTGCGCACTTTACAAAAGTGTTTATAGCACTTGCAGGACTTGCACCTACTGATAGCTATATCTATAGTGCTAGACCTTCCGCCTTAGATACGGATAGAATCAATAAAGACGTCAACCATTTTTGCAAGGTGTGCGCTTTGCACTGTATACCCTGCGCAGGTTATGTCTGAATGAGCAAATTGTAAATCATACCGTAACACGTCGGAAACCAACGTGTCTGTTAAAACAGAGGCATATTATCGGGAATCACAATAAAAATGATTTACAAAGTTGTTTATAGTTGCGTACCGTACTGAAATGTTAGTCATAGCCCACCTGCTGACTCCATCCTGCATCTTCACAAGATGATTTTTTATCCCCTACCCTGTCATCTCTTGCTGTCGAAACCTTCTTTCCCCCCTATAAAAGCGGAAGCCGTTCGAGTCCACTAACAAGATATCCCAGACTTCGGGAAATGGTTCAATTGATATCGGTTTAGAAATACCGCTTATTATCTGCTAACAAGTGCCTGAATAGTATTTGTGTCTTATTTCAGTAGACTCTTGCTATCTGCTAACAAGTGCCTATGCAGTGTTTACGTCCTGCATAGTGGACTCATAATTACCACTCCTTTCTCCTGTTGATGTACCTATCTTACTACTGTAACAGTAGTTTGTCAAGTACTTTTTTCAAAAAAGTTTTATTTCTTTCTTTAGGTATTTTTGAGTGGATACCTAACCACCGCTTGAACTTGCCGACCGCCTTTCCTTATCGACACGCTTATCATACTACTGTAACAGTAGGTTGTCAATACTTTTTTGAAAATATTTTTATTTACACGTTTATAAAAGCCCGCAAACCCGTATAAACACTGGGAAAATTGCATGAAAAAAAGTTTTTTCGTGAAAAATTACTTCCTATTAAAGCGAAAAAATAAAGGTTGTCCAGATCATATTGTCTGCGTACAGAGTGCAGTATGTATTACACAGTGTATAAATATACAGTATGTCAGACGTATGACAAGATGTGATTATATACGGATTGTAAGACGTACTAATGGAAGTAGTATAGATGAACTATACAAAGTAATACGTCTTATAAAAGATAATATGTCAGATAATATATATAGTTTATTCAATTATGTCTGCAATTCGTGATTTAACGAAAGCTGCTACTGCAATATTGTTAGAATCACAATATTGTTTGAGTTTTTCGTATTCGTCAATACGCAATGCGACACCTATACGTTTTAAGTTCTTTTTATCCCACTCTTTTACATATTTCTTGTTATATTCATAATTTGACATAAATTATAGCCTCTTTTCTATTCAATTTGTTGAGTTGTATATACAATTAAACTTCTAGTAAAAATTGTTGGATAATTCAGCGCATAAGAAAACAATTGTCTGAAACATTGAATTTTAAAGCAAAATTGTATTCACAATCTTAAAAACGCTATGGCTCGATCAGAGAAATCAGACACAATTCAATACAATTCGTTATATTGACTGAATATTCTGATTGCTTTAGTACTTTAAAATTCTATAGTATTATCACTGTAAAATTTTTCAATTGTAAAATTTCAATACTGTAAAATTTTGCTACGGTACAGATGTATAACACTGAATTATTAAAGTATACTAGGGCTATCCACTTTAGTGCTTTAAAGCCTTAAAAACGGGGCATTTGTAAAACGATACATCTTACCGTTGCGCATTTCATAGCATTCCTACTACTTCAGTCAGAAACAGTCAAAATCAGCCCGAACTGTTCATATCTGCCCACTAAAGGTTTGAAAATAAGCATTTTCGCACATTTTAAACCGGGGGTACTTATGCCCTGAGAGTCGCAAAAATGCAGTGTTTCCGGGGGATGCA